>Ga0209208_10000160_pt1 | contig 74331 bp, 69 predicted proteins | sample S1TSphfallax_3_FD_187694 | JGI IMG/M metagenome (GOLD analysis project Ga0209208, IMG submission 187694) | Host-associated microbial communities from peat moss isolated from Minnesota, USA - S1T2_Fd - Sphagnum fallax MG (SPAdes) (version 2) | ecosystem: Host-associated > Plants > Peat moss >... | reverse complement strand
ATGATCAGGGCGCCGCGATGTCCCGTGGCCTGCCGGGCGATGCGCCAGGCGACGTCATTCGCCTCGCTGCCGGAATTCACGAAAATACAGGTGTCGAGCGGTCGCGGCAGCCGCGCGGTGAGCTGCTCGGCGTAGTCGAGAATGCTCTCGTGCAAATAGCGCGTGTGGGTCGCGAGTACACCGACTTGCGCGCGCACGGCGGCGACCACGGCCGGATGCGCATGCCCGACATGCGGCACGTTGTTGTAAACGTCCAGGTAGCGGCGGCCGGACGCATCGAACAGCCAGACATCCTCGCCGCGCACGATGTGCAGCGGTTGCTCGTAGAACAGTGCGGCGCCCGCGCCGAGCAGACGCGCGCGTCGGCGCGCCAAGCGCGTCTCCGCCCGCAGCGTGCCGGCCGCTTCATGCCACTCGGGGAGCAGCGCCCGCGGGCCGCGCGAGCGCAGCGTCTCGAGCGAGCGGGTCGCGTGCGCGATCGTGGCATAGAGCGCCCGCGCCCCGGCCGGGTCATGGCGCGAACGCCATTCGTGGACGAGCAGCGACACGGCATGGCGCGCACGGATCAGGCCGTATAGAGACTCGATCTCGGCGGCGCCGAGCGGCTGGACCGCGACATACGCCTGCAGCAAGGCCGGCAGCTCGTCGAGCTCGGCCACGCCCTCCCCGAGCAATTCCGCCATCGCCACGGCAGGCTCGAGGATGCGCGGCGCATGGATCATGTCGCCGAAATCGATGATTCCCGTGACGCGCGCAGCGGTCGGGTCGAACAACACGTTGCCGCCGTGGCAGTCGCCGTGGATCGCCTGACTCGGCAGACCGCGCAAGGATGGCAGCAGTTCTGCGAATTCGCGCACGACTTCGCGCACCAACGAGCGCGCATCGTCGTCCTGCAGATAGCCCACGAACTGCGCGAGTTCGGCGAGGCGCCGCACGTCCCAGACCAAGGATTGGGCAAGTGCCGGATGGAAAAAACCCTGTAGGGCACGGTCGAGTGCGCCCAAGCTGCCGCCGAGGGCCGCGAGTCGCTCGCGGTCGGCACCGATCGCGCCGAGCAGCCGGCCCGGCAGATGCTCGATCAACAAGGTCGCATGCGACTCGCCATCATGGGCGAGCAATCCCAAGGGCGCACCAAGACGTGTGGTACGCAAGCGCGGTATCGGCAGATCGGATGCCTGCTCGGCCAGATGCCGCAGGACGCGCACTTGGCAGTCGATGGTCTGCGGATCGGCCGCAACATCGACGACTTTGAGGACCCAATCCTCGCCGCGATCCGACTGCAGACGGAAATTACGATCGCGCTCGCCGCCCAGCGCGCTCACTTCGGCGTCGAGACCGTAGACCGCGAGCGCGCACTGCTGCACCTCGCGGAGCGTCACGCCACACGTCGAGGTGCGCAGCGCCAGCAAGGCCGCGGACCGTCCTAGAGCTGCGCCAGGACGTAGTCGGCTGCGGAAACCTTGAACTCGCCGGGCGCCTCGACGTTGACGTGGGTCGCAACGCCGTCCTTGACGATCAGCGCGAAGCGCTGACCGCGCAAGCCCATGCCATAGCCGGTCGCGTTGAGTTCCAGACCGAGCGCCTTGACGTAATCGCCGTTGCCGTCCGCCAACATCAAGATCTGTTCACCAACCTTGCCGTGCTTGCCCCAGGCATTCATCACGAACACGTCGTTGACCGCCGTGCACGCGATGGTATCGGCGCCCTTCGCCTTGAACGCGTCGGCGAGTTCGACATAGCCCGGCAGATGCCGGGCATCGCAGGTGGGCGTGAACGCGCCCGGAACCGAGAACAACACCACGGTCTTGCCGCCGAATAATTCGGCTGTGGAGATCTTCTTCGGACCGTCTCCGGTCATGATGCCGAAGCTGCCCTCCGGGAGTTTGTCGCCGACTTGGATCGTCATGTGCCGAGCCGCTCGGCGTAGAGTTGCCAGATCTGCAGCACTTTCGGCGAGAGGTTGGGCACGTTCTTCAGTTGCGCGAAGGCTTTCTTCGCAGCGGGGATGTCCTTGACGTTATCCTCGGACAGGCCGAGGTAGACGTAGGCATCCTCCAGATGACGCACGCCGCCCTTGGCCAAGCCGGCATTGATGGCCGTGATCGCATTCTGGTAGTCGCCGAAGCCGTAATACACCTCGCCGAGCTTGACCGAGAGGTCGCCGGAGGCGCTCTTCGCCGCTTCGCCCGCAAACTCGGTCAGCCCTTTCTTGTCGGCATCGGCGCGGGTCTTCAAGGCCGCCTGTAGTCGGGTCACGCGGTCCTTCTGGTCGGCGCCGATCGTACCCGTGGCGATGCCCTTCTCGAGCACAGCCTCGGCCTCGCCCGGCAGCGCCGGCGCATCGGCGAGCAATTGGGCCATCTCGATGTAATAGCCGCCCGAACTCATGGAATTGGTGTTGTACATGACCCGGTAGATCATCAAGGTGTTCTTATCGTCTTTCTCGTCCTGTAATTCGAAGCGCAGCAGCTTGTTCCAGTAATCGGTCTTGCCGTTGAGGCGGATCAAATCCTCGAGGGTCGCGATCGTCGCCGGCGTGTCGCTGGCGTCGAAGGCACACTGCAGCTTGAACAGGTAGAAATTTTCCTTGGGCGCTTCGCCGGCTTTCTTCGCATAGGCGATCGATTTATCGGCCCAGACGATCGCGTTCTTGCAATCCTTCTGCAGGTAGTAAACCTGGGTGATGATCGCGTAGGTATCGGCACTGGCGGCGTCGGCATCGATCAGCTTCTTGCCGTAATCGATCGCCTTCGGATACTGCTGTAACTGGTAGGCGATTTGGAAAATCGCCTTCTCATAACGCGTGGTTTCTTCGGCCGTGGTCGCACCGGTGGCGATCGCCGCCTCATACGACTCTTCGGCACCCTTGAGATTGTTCGTCTTGATATAGGCGTAGGCCTTCAGCTCGTCGATCGTCTTGTGGTCGAAAGGCGTCAGCGGCGTGACCGCCTCGGCCGCCTCGAGATGCTTCAAGCCTTCGGCGAACTGTCCGGCCTGCAAAGCCTTTTGACCATCGCTGAGTTCCTTGGAAATCGACCGGCTCACCGTGGGACCCTTCGGGGCGTCCGCAGCGCCCGCGACCGGGACCAGCAAGGACAGACCGAGCGCGGTCGACGCCACACTCAAGCCACAGAGGCGGGTCCAGGGGGTCGATCCCAGGCCGCGGTTGGTTTTTTTGATCTGCATCATGATCGAACCTCGTTTCTGAGCACTAAAGCTTAAGCGGCCATCTACGCCGCAGACATCCCCGAGCATTCAATGCTCGCAATTAAACGAACGGCGCGCAACCCGGGCTTAAGGGGTTGTCGCGCCGTCACGCAATCGAGGGACTGGACTCGAGTTAGAAGAAGTCGTTGTTCACGAACCCGATTTTCTTCAAACCGCGATGCTGCAGATCCGCCAGTGTTTGCGCGACTTTTTCGTATTTGGCGAACTTGTCGACCGTGATGTGCACCTCGGGCTGCGGCTGCTTGTCCGCTTCGGAGGCAATGTAGTTCTGCAAGGTCGTCCGATCCACCGGCGTCCCGTTCCACATGATCGTGCCGTCGAAGTCGATCGACAGATTGATCACTTCGGGCGGCGGCGGCGGCGGATTCTGTGGCGGCTGCGGCAGCGGATTGTCGATCTTGACGGCATTGGTCGCCACCGGCAGCGTGATGATGAAAATGATCAACAACACGAGCATGACGTCGATCAACGGCGTCATATTGATATCCGAATAGGCCTCGCCTTCTTTGTCACCTACGTTCATCGCCATGGTCTGTACTCCTAGCCGCCGGTGCCGAGGTGATCGGGCGTCGTGATGAAGCCCACTTTACGAATCCCGATCGCCTGCGATGCAGCCAGCACCTGGCCCACGAATTGGTAGCGTGCATCCGCGTCACCGCGGATTTGAAGCTCCGGCTGCGGATCCTCCCGGACGATGCCACGCATGAGATTCTTGAGCTCATCCATGGTGGCCACGGGCTTGGTGTTCCAAAACCAATGCCCGTCCTTGTCGATCGCAATGGTAATGTTCTCGGGCTTGGTCACGGTCGGCAGATTGGTCGCCTTGGGGAGCGTGACCGGCACCTGCGCGACGATGACGCGGATCGTGATGATGAAGATGATCAGGAGCACCAACATCACGTCCACGAGGGGCGTGACGTTGATATCCGACATCGCCTCGGTGTCTTTCTCGCCGACTGCCATTGCCATGGTGCGTTTGACCCTTCTTAGATGAACCGAGAGCCGAACTTAGCGTGCAGCAACCGCGGGCTTGCCGGCGGCGGCGACCGGAGCCTTCTCCATCCCTAAGCCGAGCTTCGCGCCCGAGATCAGGTAGGCATGCAATTCGTGCGCAAAGTGCGTCACGCGCTCCTGCACGCCCTTGTTGCGCCGACCCAGGATGTTGTAGCCCAACACCGCCGGTACGGCGACGACGAGACCGAACGCGGTCATGATCAAGGCTTCGCCGACGGGACCGGCCACCTTGTCGATCGACCCTTCGCCCGCGGCGCTGATTTGAATCAGTGCGTGGTAGATGCCGATGACGGTACCGAACAAGCCGACGAACGGTGCGGTGGCACCGACCGACGCGAGTACCGGCAGGCCGGCTTGCAGACGGCTGATGACCATATCGGACGTCCGCGAGAGCGCCTCGGAAATCCACTCGCTCGTGTCGATCGCGCCGGCCAGACGCGTCTTGTTCGCTTCGTGGTGCTCATAGGCCAGCTTGCCCGTTTCCGCCAGGGCACGGAACGGATTCGAGTCGCCCTTGAGCTTGCCGAGCGCATCGGTGAGACTGGTCGAACTCCAGAACTCCCGCTCGGCCTCAGCCGCTTGACGACGCAGGCGGCCCTGATCGAAAAACTTGGTGATCATGATGAGCCAGGTCAACACGGACATGATGATCAGGATCGCAAGGGTCGAATAGGTGACGAAATCTCCATTGGAGATCAGCGCACCAAGACCGTAGACGTTTGTCGTTTGCTCCATTGTAAAAACTTCCTCTGCTTAGTCGGGTTTAAAAATTGCGAAACTCAGATTCAATTCAATGAGTGCTGTTCAATGAGCGAAACTCAGTTCTTGAGCTTCCAAGTAATCGGCACGACCGTCGTCAGTTCGACCGGCTTGCCGTCTTCCGTCGCAGGAATCAGTCGCTGTCCACGCACGCCCTTCAAACAGGCGTCGTCGAGTCGCGGGAATCCAGAACTCTTCTCGATCGATTGGTCGGTGATCCGCCCGTCCGGAGCCACGGTCAGCTTGACGAGGCAGGTGCCTTCTTCGTTGGCACGCTTGGACGCGTCCGGGTAATAGTCCTCGCCGATCTTCAGCGGATGCTTGGGGTCCTGCTTCGGACTCGTATGGCTGTGCTGCACGGGCGCCGGCGGCGCGGCCGGCGCGGGCGGGGCGATCACTGTGTTGACAGTCGATTGCGTAACCGGCGCGTTCTCAGGCGGCGCCTGCTGGATGTCGACGAATTCGGGGGGCGGTACGTAGGGCTTCAGTTCTTCGAGCTTGGGCGGCGGGGGTGGCGGCTTGTCTTCTTGCTTCGGCTTGTCGATCTCTGCGACTTCCACCGGCGGGATGACCTTGGTAATGAACTTCTGCGCAAGTCCTGTATAGAAACCCCAGCCGACGACAACATGAAGAAGTATGACGATGATGAACGCGACGCCGCGCTTGCCCGAGAACAGTGATGGCTCTTCGTATTTATACATAAGTCTTGCGACCCTATCCCCTGACTAGATACAGTTTTGAACCGCGCAACTGCGCCCTAAAACCGCGCATCGATCGCCCCAGGATCGCCCCAAGATCGACCATGGCGCTTCGCTCACACACGCACTGGATTTTCAGTGCGTCGCTTCACAGTTCCCTTCGGCGTGCCAAGAGACTGACACATAAACCGTCCGAACCGCAAGAGCGATGTGCGCCTGGAAAAGCCGTGTTAGCACTGCGATCGCATCTGCGCACGCGGCTGCGATATTAGCGGCTGTGATGGCCGCGACGACGGTTCTCAATATCGCCACTCCGACACTACATATTGTCTGCGCCGCTGAGCGATCGATCACAATGGCGCGTTCATTCGATGTCCGTTACCGCACCGAGGCTCGCGCTGCTGACAGTCTTTGCGTATTTCGCCAACACACCGCGGCGCGCGTACGGCTTCGGCGCAACCCACTTGCGGCGGCGGCGCCGCAATTCGGCGGCGCTCAAGTCGACCGTGATCTCGCTTCGCTGCGCATCGATGGTGATGCGATCGCCGGAGCGGATCAGGGCTAGCGGGCCACCGACCTGCGCTTCCGGCGAGACATGGCCGACCACAAAACCGTGGCTGCCGCCGGAGAATCGGCCGTCGGTGATCAAGGCGACGTCCTTGCCCAAGCCCTTGCCCATGATCGCGCCGGTCGGACTGAGCATTTCCCGCATGCCGGGCCCGCCGCGCGGCCCTTCGTAGCGAATCACGACGACGTCGCCGGCCCGGACCTTGCCGCCGAGGATGCCCTGCAGCGCACGCTCTTCTGAATCGAACACCCGGGCGGTGCCGACGAAACGCAGTCCCTCCTTGCCCGTGATCTTCGCCACGGCGCCGTCCGGGGCCAAGTTTCCGTACAGCACGACCAAATGGCTGTTCGGCTTGATGGGGTCGGTGAGCGGCCGCACGATTTCCTGACCGTCGGCGTAGGGCGCGACGTCCCGCAGGTTCTCGGCGAGCGTCTTGCCGGTCACGGTCAAGCACTCACCGTGCAGCAGACCCGCGGACAGCAAGGTCTTCATCAGCGGCTGAATCCCGCCGATCGCGACGAGTTCGGACATCGAGTACCGGCCGCTGGGCCGTAGATCCGCGAGCACCGGCACGCGCCTGCCGATCCGCGTGAAATCGTCGAGCTTGAGTTTCACGTCGGCGGCCGAGGCCATCGCGAGCAGGTGCAGCACGGCATTGGTCGAACCACCGAGCGCAATGCAGACCGTGATCGCGTTCTCGAAGGCCGCGCGCGTCATGATCTGGCGGGGACGAATACCGCGCTTGATCAGATTGACGACCGCGGCACCGGCGCGCCTGCTGTCATCGAGCTTATGTTCGGACACGGCATCTTGAGCCGAACTGTTCGGCAGGCTCATGCCGAGCGCCTCGATCGCTGAGGCCATGGTATTGGCCGTATACATGCCGGCACAGGATCCAGGTCCGGGGATCGCCGTGCGCTCGACGTATTTGAGTTGTTGCTCGGAGACCGTGCCGCGCGCATGCCCGCCGATGGCTTCGAACACCGATACGATGTCGCTGCGATCGGGGCCCGGTCGGATCGTGCCGCCGTAGACGAACACTGCCGGCCGGTCGAGGCGCGCCAAGGCGATCAAGCATCCAGGCATGTTCTTGTCGCAACCGCCGATCGCCACGACGCCATCGAAGCCCTGGGCTCCGACCACGGTCTCGATCGAATCGGCGATGACTTCGCGCGAGACGAGCGAATAGCGCATGCCCGGCGTTCCCATGGAAATCCCGTCGGACACGGTGATCGTATTGAACGTGACCGGCTTGCCGCCCGCTGCTTCGGCACCGGCTGCGGCGCGTCGCGCCAATTCGTCGATATGCATATTGCACGGCGTCAAATTGCTCCAGGTGGACGCGATCCCCACCTGCGGCTTCTCGAAGTCCGCATCGATGAAGCCGACGGCGCGCAGCATCGCCCGTCCGGGCGTCTGCTTGATACCGTCGACGACAAGCCGGGAAAACGCACGGGGATCGACGCCGCCTGCGGCGGGGGCTTTCTTTTTGGGCATGGAATCCTGCTCGAGCGGCAACCGAATGTGGGCGCGCAGCATAGTCACGCCGTCGCGGGTTGTGCAATCCCGCCTTGCGTGGACGGCCCTTAGGGCGCGCGGCCCGTGCCGTAACGCTCTACGAGAAAGCGAAAGACGCCGCGCACGCCCTGCGCCTCCGCGCCGAGGCTACGACCAGGGCGGTCCTTCGGGTTCCAGGCATAGAGATCTATGTGCAGCCACTGCGCTGTCTCGGTCACGAAACGCTTGAGGAACAAGGCCCCGTAAATCGCCCCGGCGAAGGGTGTCGAAGAGATGTTGTTGAGGTCGGCGACCTTGCTGCCGAGATCCTCGTCATAAGCGGACCACAGCGGCATCGGCCAGAGCGGGTCGTGCTCGGCAGCGGCCGTGCGCGCGAGCTCGGCGACGAGGGCTTCGTCGCTGCCGAACAAGGCCGGCAGCTCCGGACCGAGCGCGACACGCGCCGCGCCGGTCAGGGTGGCAAAGTCGATGATGAGGTCCGGGCGCTCGGCATCCGCGAGCGCAAGCGCGTCGCACAACACGAGGCGCCCTTCGGCGTCCGTGTTACCGACCTCGACGCTCAAGCCCTTGCGCGTCGCGAGCACGTCGCCGGGTCGATAGGCATTGCCGCCGATGGAGTTTTCGACCGCCGGAATCAAGACCCGCAATTCGGCGCGTATGCCGCTGCTGATCAAGAGGTCGGCGAGCGCGAGCGCGACCGCGGCACCGCCCATGTCTTTTTTCATGAGCGCCATGCCGGTTCCCGGCTTGAGGTCGAGACCGCCGGTGTCGAAGCACACGCCCTTGCCGATCAACACGAGCTGCGGCAACGGATCCGCCGCCGCCGATGGCGACCAGCGCAGTTCGACGAGCCGAGGTGCCGTCGCACTCGCGCGGCCCACCGCATGGATTGCCGGGAAGCCCGCCGTGAGCAAGTCCTCACCGACCCACTCGGCATAGACCGCGCCCGTGCGCCGCGCAAGTCCGCGCGTCGCCTCGGCAAGTTCGCCCGGTCCGAAATCGCCGGCGGGCGTGTTGATCATGTCGCGCGCCAGCCCCAGGACGCGCGCAGCGTTCGTGATGTAGTCGCGATCCGCATTGACGGGAGGCTCGAGACTCGCCGGCGATTCAGGCTTGGCACGCTTGTAACGCTCGAAGCGGTAGGCCGCATAGGCGAATCCGAGCGCGACCGCGGTTGCGTCCGCAGCGGCGAAGCTTTGCACGAGACGAAATCGGCGCGCGGGCAGTCGTTCGGCGATGCCTGCGCCATGCCACAGCGACAGCGCGCCCTGGCGGCGACCGAGACCACCGAGCGCCAGCAGCAAGCTCCCTGAAGGTTCGGGAATCAGGACGACGCGATGCCGCTCACCTTTGAAGTTCTGTTCTTGCGCCCAGCGCCGGATGGGCTGCGCCTGAGTCTCGAGCCAGGACTCGACGTCGTCCTCGTGCAACAGGTAAAGCGGGATCGCGCCAGTCGGATCGGAGGTCATGAGACAAATCCTCGGTTACTCGAAAGCGGGCAGCAAGACCAAGCATTTTGGCGCACCCCGGAACGGCCCGGTTGCGGAGCCGTGAATGTGCCTGGGCCTTGCATCATAGAAGATTATGTGGTGCTATTTGCGGCTCGTTACGAAGTTCATCACACGAGTCGTCTTGCACGGTGTTCGTCCAATCCGCCCATATCGTTCATCACGTCGGTCCACAATTCAGTTCCACAATTCAGCCCAGTAACTCAGGTCCGCCAATTTTCCCCTGCTCGTCCACGATTATCCCGTGAGCTGCAAACGAGCCAGCCACTCAGGTCTGGGGCGGGGATTTCGGCCTTTGAGGGTTCATCGAGGAGATCAGCATGCGTTTGTATTCGCAAAAAGACGTCGACCATAAAGCACTCAAGGGTGCGCGCATCGCGGTGCTCGGATACGGCAGCCAAGGCCGTGCTCACGCGCTCAATCTGCACGACAGCGGTTACGACGTGGTCGTCGGCGTACGCAAGGGCGACAGCTGGAACAAGGCGAAGAAGGACGGCTTGAGCGTCATGGAACCGGCGGCTGCGATCAAGGGCGCACAGCTGGTTGCGATGCTGGTCCCGGATCTGACGCAAAAGGCCCTGTACGAAGAACTCAAGCCCGGCTTCGAAACAGGCGCGACACTGCTGTTCGCGCACGGCTTCAACATTCACTTCGGTCAGATCAAGCCGCGCAAGGATCTGGACGTGGTCCTGATCGCGCCCAAGGGTCCCGGTGATCTCGTGCGCCGGCAATACCAGCAGGGCCGCGGCGTGCCCGCGCTGATCGCGGTCGCCCAGAACGCGACCAAGCGCGCCAAGAAGAAGGCTCTCGCCTACGCTGACGGCATCGGTGCCACGCGCGGCGGGGTGCTCGAGACGACCTTCGCCGAAGAGACCGAGACCGATTTGTTCGGTGAACAGGCCGTGCTCTGCGGCGGGGCCACCGAACTCGTCGTGCGCGGCTACGAGACCCTGGTCGAAGCCGGGTACCAGCCTGCGGTCGCCTATTACGAGTGTCTGCACGAACTGAAGCTCATCGTCGATCTACTCCACGAGGGCGGCATCACCAAGATGCATCGCTTCATCAGCGAGACGGCCAAGTACGGGGATTTGACGCGCGGTCCGCGCATCGTCAACAAGGCGACCAAGAAAGAGATGAAAAAGATTCTCACCGAGATTCAGCAGGGAAAATTCGCTCGCCAATGGATTGCGGAGAACAAGAACGGCCGGCGCAAGTACAGCAAGCTGCTCAAGGCGGATCTGAACCATTCGATCGAGAAGATCGGCACGAAACTGCGGGCGCGTATGCCGTGGCTGGAATCGGGTGCGGCGTAAGCGGCACCCGGTCGGTGCGACACCCGGATCGGTGAAAGAGGAGTCGTGAGATGACGGCGCGCACGATGTTCGAGAAAGTCTGGACGGCTCACGAGGTCGTACCCGAGACCCCGGACACGCCGGCCGTACTCTATATCGACCTGCATCTGATCCACGAGGTCACGTCCCCGCAAGCCTTCGCGATGCTCGCGGCGCGCGGCCTGCCGGTGCGCCGCCCCGACCGCACGCTCGCGACGCTCGATCACTCGACGCCGACGAGCAGTGAACAAATCTTCGGCAATGTGCCGATCCGCGTCGACGCAGCGGCCAGGCAAGTGCAGATGCTGGAGAAGAATGCGATCGACTTCGGTGTCGAGCTGTTCGGCATGCGCGACGCGCGACGCGGCATCGTGCACGTGATCAGCCCGGAACTTGGCTGCACCCAGCCCGGCATGACGATCGTCTGCGGCGACAGTCATACGAGCACGCATGGCGCGTTCGGCGCCCTCGCCTTCGGGATCGGCAGCACCGAAGTTGGCCATGTCTTCGCGACACAATGCCTGCTGCAACGCAAGCCCAAGACCTTCGCGGTCAATGTCGAGGGCAGTCTTGCGCCCGGCGTCACCGCCAAAGATTTGATCCTGGCGATCATCGGCAAGATCGGCGTCTCGGGGGGTACCGGTTACGTACTCGAATACCGGGGCGCCGCGATTCGCGCGCTCTCGATGGAAGAGCGCATGACCATTTGCAACATGTCGATCGAGGCCGGCGCGCGCGCCGGCATGATCGCCCCGGACGAAACCACGATTGCCTATCTGCGGGAACGTCCGCGCGCGCCGCGCGGTGCGGCTTGGGATGAGGCCGTGGCGCGGTGGCGCACGCTCGCGAGCGATCCCGGCGCCGAATTCGACGCGTCGGTCGACATCGATGCCTCGCAGCTCGAACCGATGATCACCTATGGCACCAACCCGGGCATGGTGGTCGCCATCAACGCGGCGATTCCGGTCCGGGCCGACGATCCGGTCGACCAGAAGGCGCTTGCCTACATGGGCTTCAAGGGCGGCGAGCGCATGCTCGGCAAGCCGGTCGACGTCGTCTTCATCGGCAGCTGCACCAATGGGCGACTCGAAGATCTACATGCGGCCGCGCGGATCCTGCGCGGTCGCACGGTGGCCAAGGGCGTGCACCTGTTGATCGTGCCCGGCTCGCAACAGGTCAAGCGCGAAGCCGAGGCGGCGGGTCTTGCCGACATCTTCAAGGCGGCCGGAGCCGATTGGCGCGAATCCGGCTGTTCGATGTGTCTCGGCATGAACGGCGACACCGTCGCCGCGGGTCAGTATGCCGTCAGCACCAGCAACCGTAATTTCGAGGGGCGGCAGGGAGTCGGCGCGCGCACGCTGCTCGCGAGCCCGTACACCGCGGCCGCGAGCGCCGTATTCGGCCGGATCTCCGATCCGCGACCCTTGTTGTAAGCGAGATTCGGCATGGAACCGATCACCCAACTGCACTCGACCACGGTCGTCATGCCGTCCACGAACATCGACACCGATCAGATCATTCCAGCGCGATTCCTGACCGTCACCACCAAGCTGGGGCTGGGCAAGTCCCTGTTTGCGGACTGGCGCTATACGAGCGACGGGAGCCCCAATCCGGATTTCGTTCTGAACCAGGCCGCCGCCGCGGGCAGCCACATCCTCGTCGCGGGACACAATTTCGGTTGCGGCTCGTCGCGCGAGCACGCGCCGTGGGCGCTGGTGGACTACGGTTTCCGCGCGGTCATCAGCACCGCGATCGCGGACATCTTCGCCAGCAACGCCCTGAAGAATGGATTGCTGCCGATCGTGGTCGACCCCGCGACGCACGGCTGGCTGCTCGCGCATCCGGGCGCGGCCGTGACCGTCGACCTCGCCGCCCGGCGTCTCGAGTTACCGAACGGTACGAGCGTGAGCTTTCCGATCGAGGCCTTTGCCCGCCATTGCCTCTTGAACGGGCTCGACGAACTCGGCTATCTGCAAAGCAAGCTCGACGCCATCGCCGGCTACGAGTCCGCGCGCAGCGTCTGAGGAAACCTGCATGCATGCACTGATCACCGTATTGCCCGGCGACGGCATCGGCACCGAAATCACCGTGGAAGCCGTGCGTGCGCTCGAAGCCGTCGCGACGCGCTTCGGACACCGCTTCGAATTCGAATCCGCCCTGCTCGGCGGCGCGGCCATCGACGCGACCGGCGAGGCGCTGCCCGAGGCCACGCTCGCCGCGTGCCGGCGCGCCGATGCCATTCTGTTGGGCGCCGTGGGTGGCCCGAAATGGTCGCATCCCGATGCCAAGGTACGCCCTGAGCAGGGCTTGCTGCAATTGCGCAAAGCCTTGGGACTGTTCGCGAACCTGCGGCCCGTCGTGCCGCACCCGGCCGTGCTCGACGCGTCGCCGATCAAGGCCGAACTGCTGCACGGCGTCGACATCATGGTCGTGCGCGAACTCACGGGCGGAATTTACTTCGGTGACAAGCAGCGAACGGCGACCGAAGCCGTGGACGTCTGTCGCTACAGCGTGATCGAAATCGAACGCGTCGTGCGGCTCGCCGCCGGACTCGCGCGCGCACGCCGCCGCAAGCTCACGTCGGTCGACAAGGCAAATGTCCTCGAGACTTCGCGGCTCTGGCGCTCCGTCGTCGACCGCATCCTGCCGGCCGAGTTTCCCGAACTGCAATTCGAGCACATGCTCGTCGATGCGGCGGCGATGCACTTGATCAAGAATCCACGCGACTTCGACGTCATCGTCACCGAGAACATGTTCGGCGACATCCTCACCGACGAGGCCTCGATGCTCGCCGGCTCCTTGGGGATGCTGCCCTCGGCCTCGTTGGGCGCGAGCCAGCGGGGCGGTCTGTTCGAACCCATCCATGGCTCGGCGCCGGACATCGCCGGACGCGGTATCGCCAACCCCTACGCTACGATCCTGAGCGCTGCGATGCTGCTGCGCTATGCGCTGCAGCTGCCGGCCGAGGCCGCGGCCGTCGAAGAGGCCGTTTCCGCCGCGATTCTCGGCGGCGCGCGGCCGCAGGATCTACTCCCGCGCGGCGCGCCCGGCATCTCGACGCGCGCGGCGGGCGATGCGGTGCTCGCTGCGCTCGCCCGCGCTCGAGACTAGAGACGCGGCGCAGCGACCCCCGACAGACCCTACGCCCAGGCCGCCGCCGCGCTTTGCGTCGCTCGGTCCAAGGCCTGGGTCAGATCCGCGAGCAGGTCCAGGGTCGCCTCGATACCGACCGATACCCGCATCAGCCCCGGGCCGATCCCGGCGCGCAGCCTCGCCTCCGCATCCATGCCGGCGTGCGTCATCGTCGCCGGGTGCGCAATCAGACTCTCCACGCCGCCCAAGGACTCGGCGAGCGTGAAACACTGCAGCCCGGCGAGGAAAGCGCGCACTGCCGCCTCGCCGCCCGCCAGTTCGAAACTCAGCATGGCGCCGAAGCCGCGTTGCTGTTTCGCCGCCAGGTCGTGGCCCGGATGACGCGCGAGGCCGGGATAGTAGACCTGGGTGACGGCCGGATGGGACTCGAGCGCGGCGACGATGGCCGCCGTATTCTCGGCATGCACCCGCAAGCGCGCGCTCAAAGTACGCAGGCCGCGCAAGGTCATGAAACTGTCGAATGGCGCACCGGTGACGCCGATCGCATTCGCCCACCAGCGCAGCTGCTCCGCTCGTTCGGCCGTGGCGGCAATGACTGCACCGCCGACCACGTCGCTGTGGCCGTTCAGGTACTTGGTGGTCGAATGCATCACGTAATCGGCGCCCAGCGCGAGCGGCTGCTGCCACAGCGGCGATAGAAAGGTGTTGTCGGCGACCACGAGCGCACCGACCGCATGCCCCTGGTCCGCGAGGGCGCGGATGTCGACGATGCGCAGCAGCGGATTGCTCGGGGTTTCAATCCAGACGAGCGCCGGGAGTGCGGTAAACGCGCGCGCCAGCGCCTCCGGATCGCCTTGGTCAATGAAATCGACGACGAGATTGCCCTGCCGGTGCAGGGCCGTGAGCAGCCGGAAAGTACCGCCATAACAGTCGTGCGGCGCAAGCACGCGCGAGCCGGCGGGCAGCGTCGCGAGGATCAGCGTAACCGCGGCGAGCCCGGTGCAGGTCACGACGGCGCCGGCACCGCCCTCGAGGTCGGCCAGAGCCAGCCCAAGTTGATCGCGCGTCGGATTGCCGGAACGCGTGTAATCGTATTTGCTGCGCGGCGCATTGAAGCCGTCGTAGGCAAAGTTCGTCGACAGATAGATCGGCGGAACCACGGCGCCGTACTGCGTGTCCGCGTCGATGCCCGCCCGCACGGCACGCGTGGCGGGCTGTCGGGGTGGTGTGCCAGTCACTGTAGAGTCTCCGTGAGCGCTTGTTCGAAAATGGGTTGCAACGCGGCGCCCTCCTTGAGGAAGGCGTCGTGGCCGTAGATGGAATCGATTTCGACGAGCCGCGCCGGGCCGCCGAGACCTTCGCGCAGGCTGCGCATGTCGGCCACGGGCACGAGTTGGTCACTGCGCACGGCGACCAGCGTCGTCGGTGTGCGCACCTCGCGCGGATCGATTGCGAACAGGTCGATCGATTCGCTCAGCGTGAGGAAGGATTCCGGTCGATACCGCTCTACATAGCGATCGCCGCGCGCAAACAAGTAATCCTCGACCGGGAAGCGAAAGCGCTCGGCGCCGCGCACGGGGGCACCGCTGAATCGCGTCGCGAATTCACCGGCACTGCGATAAGTCGTCATCGCGAGCGCGCGGGCAAGCCGCAGCCCGCCCACGCGATCGCCGCGCGCCAGGGCTTCGCGCACAATCTGGCGCTGCACGCTGCGCCAGGCGGTGGCCAGCACTTGCGCCCGGTGGGCGGCGCAGAGCACGAGCAGACGCACGACGCGATCGGGAAAGCGTGCCGCAAACGCGAGCCCCACCATGCCGCCGTAGGAGGCACCGACGATCGCGTGGAGGCGCCCCTCCCCCAGCCGCTGCACCAGCACAGCGAGCGCGGCAGCCTGGTCGTAGGCACTCAATGCAGGGAAGGCGGTGCCGCTCGCGGGCGTCGTACTGTCGCCGGCGCCGCCGAGATAGTCGATGCCGAGCACGCGGTAGCGGTTCGTGTCGAGGGCCCGCCCCGGTCCCGCGACTTCGGACCACCAGGCATCGCCGCGCGCCGCAGCGGCCGCGGAGCCCGCGACCCGGCGGTGTGCGGAAATCCCGCCCAGGGCCGCGACCAACGGAGCATCCGAGGGACCCTCGATGCGAAAACTCAAGCGTGCCGCGTCCAGCTGCTCGCCGTGATGCAGGACCCAGGGACCCGGTAATTCGATGGCTTCTTCCACGGTCACGTCGTCTACTCGCTCCAGTCAGCTCGTGATGCCTCCTGAGGAGCAGTAACGCTCGTCGGACCTGATGCTTGCGGCGAACCGCCGGATACCGCAGGCCACTCATCTACCGGTGAGGAGCTTTGCCTCGCCACCGCAGGAGTTGGCACCGTTCCTTCAGGGTTTGCACCCCGGGGTGGTTGCCCCGGCTTCGAAGGGCCTTTCCCTCAGCCGGTCTAGATGAGCCGCAGAATCTTAAGCAGCGGCCGCTTTCGCGTCAAGCGGGGGCGCCGGGCCCGCTTGCATTCAACCCGATAACGTATTAATGTACTACTACGTTAATACGTTATAGCAAACCCTGGTACGTCATAGCAAGCCACTCACCCAGAGCGACCTCGACCGAGCCCTCATGAAAACCAACCGCCCCGTCACGATCCGTCAGGAGCAGCAGCACGAGCGTGCACTCTGTGCGGCCATCCTCGAGTTGCAGAGCGTCGAGGAGTGCCGCAGCTTCTTTCGGGATCTCTGCACGCCGGCGGAACTGCAGGCCATGGCGGATCGCTGGGCGGTCGTCGAATTACTGGAACGCGGACTGCCCTACCGCGAAATCCACAAGCAGACCGGCGTCAGCGTCACGACGATCGGCCGCGTCGCCCGGTTCCTGACCGCGGGCAACGGCGGCTATCGCGTCGTCACGGAGCGGCTGATCGCCGGTCGCAACCCGTGAGCGCGGCCGCCCCGATGCGCCTGCGTATCGCCGTGCAAAAGAGCGGCCGGCTCACCGACAGTTCGCTCGAACTGCTGGTCCGTTGCGGCCTGAAATACAGCCGCGGCAAGGATCAGCTGATGTGCTACGGCGAGAACATGCCGCTCGACGTGCTGTTCGTGCGCGACGACGACATCCCCGACCTCGTCCAGGAGGACGTCTGCGATCTAGGCTTGGTCGGCTTGAATGTCGTCGAGGAGAAACGCCTGGCGTTCGTCGCCCGCGGTCTCGCGCCGCTGTTCGAACAGATCCAGCTCATGGATTTCGGCCGCTGCAAACTGTGCATCGCCGTACCCGACGGCTTCGAGTATCGGGGCGCGGCCTCACTCGCCGGCAAGCGCATCGCGACCACGTATCCGAACATCCTGGGTCGATTCTTGTCCGAGCGCGGGATTCGTGCCGAAGTCGTCGTGCTGTCCGGCTCGGTCGAAATCGCGCCGCGCCTGGGCCGCGCGGACGTGATCTGCGATCTGGTCTCGACGGGCTCGACTCTCGCCGCGAATCACTTGCGCCAGGTCGAGACCGTGCTCGAGAGCCAGGCTGTGCTGATCCGCACGCCCGTGCCGATCCCTGCCGAGAAGCAGGACTGGACGCGCCGGCTGCTGATGCGCATCGATGGCGTCGAGCAGGTCAAGGGCAGCAAATACATCATGCTGCACGCGCCGCGCTCCGCACTGGCCGCGATCGCAAAACTGCTGCCGGGCAGCGAGGCCCCGACCGTGATCCCGCTCGACGGCTTGGGTGACCGCGTCGCCGTGCACGCAGTCTGCCGCGAGAACGTCTTTTGGGAGACACTCGAGGAACTCAAGAAGGTCGGGGCGAGCTCGGTGCTCGTGCTGCCCGTCGAAAAGATGCTGGCCTGAACCATGCGTGTGCTCGAGTGGAATGCACTGAACCCCGACGAACGTCGGCGGGCGCTCGAACGGCCGGCGCTGCGCGATGAGGCCGCGGTCGCCGCGACGGTCCGCGAGATCATCAGCACGGTTCGCCGCGACGGGGATGCCGCGCTGTTCGCTTACACCGAACGCTTCGACGGCGTGCGGCTCGAATCGCTCGCCGTGACGGCGGCGGAGTTCGCGAGCGCCGAACGCGCACTCGCCGCCGATGCGCACGCGGCGATCGAGACCGCGATCGCGACGGTACATCGCTTCCATGCGGCGCAGGGCGCCGCGCCGCTGCGCGTCGAGACCGCGCCGGGCGTGGTCTGCGAACGCTTTAGTGTACCGATCCGCGCGGTCGGCTTGTACGTGCCCGCGGGCTCGGCCCCGCTGCCGTCGACCGCGATCATGCTGGCCGTGCCCGCCGCCATCGCCGGCTGTCCCGAGCGCGTCCTCTGCACGGCACCCGGGCCCTCAGGCGCGGCCGACCCGGCCGTGCTCGTGGCCGCGCGCAAAGCCGGCGTCGAGCGCATCTACAAGGTCGGCGGCGCGCAAGCGGTCGCCGCCATGGCCTACGGCACGTCCACGGTGCCGAAATGCGACAAGATTTTCGGTCCCGGCAATGCCTGGGTCACGGCCGCCAAGTTGCTGGTCGCGAACGATGCGGCCGGCGCCGCCGCCGATCTGCCCGCGGGCGTCACAGAAGTGCTGGTCGTCGCCGACGAGACGGCGCGCGCGGAGTTCGTCGCCGCCGATCTGCTGGCCCAGGCCGAACACAGCCCGGACGCGCAAGCCTTGCTGGTCACGAACTGCGCGCCACTGGCGCAGGCGGTTGCCGCCGAAGTCAGCCGCCAGGCGCGCGGCTTGAGCCGAGGCGCGATCCTCGCCGCCTCGATCGCGAACATGCGCTTGATCGTCGTGGACTCGCTGGACCTGGCGTTCGAGATCGCGAACCGCTATGCGCCCGAACATCTGTTGCTGGAGGTGCGCGAACCGCGCCGCTGGCTGGCTCGCGTGAGTGCGGCGGGCGCCGTGTTCCTCGGCAGTTGGTCGCCGGAATCGATGGGCGATTACTGCAGCGGGCCGAACCACACCTTGCCGACCTACGGGTATGCCCGGGTCTACAGCGGTCTTTCGCTCGAGGACTTTCAAAAGCGCATCACGGTCCAGGAATTGAGTCCGGCCGGGTTGCAGGGCCTGGGACCCACGGCGCAAGTGCTCGCGCGGCTCGAGGGACTCGATGCGCACGCGGCCGCCGTGACGATCCGCCTCGCCGCCTTGCGGGACGCGACGCCGTGAGCTGCGTGCCGCGATGAGCCCGGGCGCCGCCAAACTTCCGCTCGCTGCACTGATGCGGCCCGAGATCCTCGCGCTCAAGGCCTATGCGCACGCGGCGTGGCTGCCGCATCTGACGCGCTTGCATGCCAATGAGGCACCGTGGCGCCCTAGCGACGATCACAGCGAGGCCGGACTCAACCGGTATCCGGAGCCTCAGCCGGCGGCGCTGCTCGAGCGTCTCGCCGCGGTCTATGCAGTGCCGGCGCGCAACATTCTGGTGACGCGCGGCAGCGACGACGCGATCGACGTACTCTCGCGGATTTTCCTGCGCGCCGGCGAGGATGCAATCTTGCAGTGCTCGCCGACTTTCGGCATGTACCAAGTCGCGGCACGCATCCAGGGGGCCGAGGTCATCGACGTGCCGCTCGAGCGTGCGCAGCACTGGCGGCTCGATCCCGAGCGCCTGCTCGCCGCCTGGACGCCGCGGGTCAAACTGGTTTACCTTTGTTCGCCCAACAACCCGACCGCGAACTTGCTCGACATCGCGGCCGTCGAGACCGTCTGCGAGGCGCTCGCCGGCAAGGCCGTGGTCGTGATCGACGAGGCGTATATCGAGTGGACGGCGCAGGCGAGCACAACCACCTGGCTCGCCCGTTATCCCACGCTCGCGATCCTGCGCACGCTGTCGAAGTCGCATGCGCTCGCAGGCGCCCGCGTCGGCGCCCTGATCGGCCCGGAAGCACTGATCGAGATCGGCCGGCGCGTGCTACCGCCCTATTGTCTCGCCGAGCCGACGATCGCGGCGGCACTGCGCGCCCTTGGCTCGGCGGAACTCGCGCTGACAAAAAGCCGCATCACGGCACTGCTCGCGGAGCGCGAGTATCTGCGGGCCGGCCTCGCCGATTCCCCGCTGGTCGCGACCGTGTGGCCCAGCGACACGAACTTCTTGCTGATCGACAGTCCAGCGGCCGATGAATTTCTGCGTGCCGCGATGCATGGCGGTACGATCGTCCGCGACTTGCGGGCCTACCCGGCGCTCGCGCAATCGCTGCGCGTCACGGTCGGTGCGCGCGCCGACAACGATGCCTTGCTGAATAGCGTGGCGGCCTCATGAGCGGCACTGGCAGCACCTCGAGCGGCACCGGCGACGCCATGATCGGCAAGCGCATCGTCTTCGTCGACCGCGACGGTACCTTGATCGAGGAGCCCGCCGACGAGCAAGTCGACCGGCTCGACAAGATCCGGCTCATGCCGGGCGTGATCGCGGCGCTGCTCGAGTTGCGGCGCGCGGGCTTCGAGTTCGTGATGGTGACCAATCAGGATGGCCTCGGCACGGCGAGCCTGCCGACCGAGGCATTCGAGTCCGCGCAACGCTTTTTGCTCGAGTTGTTCGCCTCGCAAGGGATCGAGTTTGCCGCCGTCTGCGTCTGCCCGCATTTCCTGCGCGACGCTTGTGGCTGCCGCAAGCCGAAGCTCGGCATGGTGGCGGCGTACCTCGCCGCGAATCCGGTCGACACGGCGCGCAGCTACATGATCGGCGATCGCGATACGGATCTGGAATTCGCCGCGAACCTCGGCGTGGAAGGATTGCGCGTACGGCGTCATGGCGCGGCCACCGAGACTTGGGCCGCGATTGCCGCGCGCATCACGGGCGCGGCGCGACGCGCCCACGTGCATCGCAAAACAAAGGAAACGGACGTCGAGGTCCGCATCGACCTGTCGCGGGAAGGCCCGAGCCGTGTCGCGACGGGCTTGGGCTTCTTCGATCACATGCTCGAGCAGATCGCCAAGCACGGTGGCTTCGCGCTGGACCTCGCGTGCCGCGGCGATCTGCACATCGACGAACACCACACGGTCGAGGACTGCGCGCTCGCGCTCGGGTCGGCGCTGCGCGAAGCGCTGGGCGCGAAGCAAGGCATCGCGCGCTACGGCTTCCTGCTCGCCATGGACGAGGCCGAGGCCCAGGTGGCGCTCGACCTCTCGGGACGGCCGTATTTCACCTGGGAGGGCCGCTTGCAGCGCGAGCGCATCGGTGACCTGCCGACGGAGCTCGTACCGCATTTTTTTCGCTCCTTGGCCGAGACGCTGGGCGCGGCACTGCATCTGCAGGTGCGCGGCGAGAATACGCATCACATGGTCGAGTCGTGTTTCAAGGGCGTGGGACGGAGTCTGCGCCAGGCGATCCGCATCGAAGGCAGCGAGCTGCCGAGTACGAAGGGCAGCTTGTGAACGGGATCGCGACATGAGCGCCCGCGACGTCGTGATCATCGCCACGGGCGGCGCGAACATCGCCTCGCTGCAGTTCGCGCTCGAGCGCCTCGGTGCCGCCGCGCGCGTGTCCGCCGATCCGCTCGAGATTCGCGCAGCCTCGCATGTGATCCTGCCCGGCGTGGGCGCGGCGGCCGACGCCATGCGCAGACTGCGCGCAGCGCAGCTCGATGCGGTGATTCCCAGCCTCACGCAGCCGGTGCTCGGGATCTGTCTCGGCATGCAGCTGCTGCACGCCGCTTCCGACGAAGGGGCGACCGCCTGCTTGAGCGTGATCCCCGGCCGCGCGCAGCGCTTCGCCGACGCGCCGGGCCAGCCGGTGCCGCACATGGGCTGGAACACGCTAGAGCTCGCCGGCGACTGCGCCCTGTTCGATGGGCTCACGTCGGGGGCTTACGCCTATTTCGTGCACAGCTATGCCCTGCCGCGCTCCGCAGCGACGATCGCGACGACCGAGTACGGCGTCACTTTCAGCGCCGCAGTGCAGTGGCATAATTTTGCCGGTGTGCAATTCCATCCCGAACGGTCCGCGACGGTCGGCGCACGCATCCTGCAAAATTTTCTCAACTCCTGAAGCTTGGGGGCAACGAGGTACAATGCAGCTGATCCCTTCCATCGATTTGCGCGGCGGCCGATGCGTGCGCCTATTACACGGCGATTTCTCCGCTGAAACCTTGTACGCGAGCGAACCGCAAGACCTCGTCGCGAAGTACCGTGATCTCGGTGCCGAATGGATCCACATCGTCGACCTCGACGGCGCGCGCGACGGTGCGGGCGGCAATCGTGGCGTCATCGCGGCGCTCGCGCAGCAGGGCGGCGTGCGTCTGCAAGTCGGCGGCGGCCTGCGCGACCGCGCTGCCGTGGACGACATGCTGAGCCTGGGCGCCGGGCGAGTCGTCGTCGGCAGCGCCGCGGTCACGCAGGTCGAGGCAGTACGCGAGTGGCTCGAGGAGTTCGGGCCGGAGCAAGTGACGCTCGCGTTCGACATCCGGCTGGACCCCAGCGGCCGGCCGTGCGTGGCGACCCACGGTTGGCGCGAACAGTCGGCCTTGAGCCTCTGGGACGCGGTCGCGAATTTCACCGCACACGGGCTCAAGCACGTGCTCTGCACCGACGTGAGCCGCGATGGCGCGCTGGTTGGGCCGAACGTGCCCCTGTACCGCGAAGCAGTCGGCCGCCATCCCAGAATCCAGTGGCAGGCCTCGGGCGGAGTGCGCGATCTGCACGATCTCGCGGCGCTCGCCGATACGGACGTGGCGGCCGCGATTTCCGGCAAGGCGCTGCTCGATGAGCTGATTCCCACCGAGGAGCTGCAAGCATTCTTGCCAAACGCATAATCCCCTGTCTCGACGTACGCGACGGCGTCGTCGTCAAAGGTGTGCGCTTCCGCGACCACCGGGTCGTCGGCGACATCCTCGAACTCGCGCAGCGTTATCGTGACGAGGGCGCGGACGAGCTCGTCTTTTACGACATCACGGCCAGCCCCGACGACCGCGTCGTCGATCGCGGCTGGGTGAGCCGCGTCGCCCGCCTGCTCGATATTCCCTTTTGTGTGGCCGGCGGCATTCGCTCCGTCGCCGAGGCCGAAGCGGTCTTGGGTGCGGGCGCCGAAAAGATTTCCGTCAATTCGCCCGCGCTCGCTCAGCCCAGGCTCATCGATGCGCTGAGTGCGCGCTTCGGCTCGCAATGCGTGGTCGTCGGCATCGACAGCCACACGCAGGATGGCGACTACCGCGTACAGCAATTCACCGGCGACGCACAGCGCTCGCGCGATACGTTTCGCCGCACCGTCGACTGGGTCCGCGAGGTGCAACTGCGCGGTGCCGGCGAGATCGTGCTCAATTGCATGGCCAGCGACGGCGTGCGCGGCGGCTACGACCTGCAGCAGTTGCAGGCGGTGCGCGCGATCTGCAAGGTTCCGCTGGTCGCATCCGGAGGCGCCGGCTCGATTGAGCATTTCCACGCAGTCTTCGCCACCGCAGGCGTCGATGCGGCCCTCGCCGCCAGCGTTTTTCATTCCGGGCAGATCGCGATCCCGGACCTGAAGCGCGAGCTGCGCGGCGCCGGCATCGAGGTCCGCCCATGACGACGCACGCGGGCTCCGCGCCACCCGACATCACCGCGCTGCCCGAACTCGACTGGGCCAAGGGTGAGGGCTTGTTGCCGGCGATCGTCCAGGATGCGAGCACCAGCGCCGTGCTGATGCTCGGCTATATGAACGCGGAGGCCTTGGCCGAGACGCAGCGCAGCGGCCGGGTCACGTTCTGGAGCCGCAGCAAGCAGCGGCTCTGGACCAAGGGCGAGACCTCCGGACATTTTCTCTTGCTGCGGGCGATTGTCGCCGACTGCGACCGTGACACCTTGTTGATCCTGGCCGAGCCCCGGGGGCCGGTCTGCCACGTCGGTACGCCGACCTGTTTCGGCGTGGCTGCGCCGCAAGCGGCGGCAACGCAGGTGGCGTTCCTGAGCGAGCTGGAAGGCGTGATCGGTCAGCGCATCGCCGAGCGCCCTGCCGGCAGCTATACGACGAAACTGGTCGATGCGGGCATCCTGCGCATCGCGCAAAAAGTCGGCGAAGAGGGTTTGGAACTAGCGCTCGCGGCCGTTGCGCAATCCGACGAGAAGATCCTCGGCGAAGCCGCGGACCTCGTTTATCACGCGCTCGTGTTGCTCGCCGTCAAGAACCTGTCATTGGGTCAAGTGGCCGCCGAACTCGCACGCCGGCATGCGCATCGACCCTGAGTACCGCCTCGTCGTCGCGAAAGCGGCGCGTCGACTCAGACTCTATGCAGGCGATGCCTTGCTCGAAGAGTTCAGCATTGCGATCGGTCGCAATGCGCTCGCCGACAAGCAGGTCGAGGGCGACGAGGCCACTCCGCTCGGAGAGTTCAGGATCTGCGCCAAGAATCCGCACAGTCGCTACTGCCGCTCGCTGTGCTTGAGTTACCCGAATACGGAACATGCCGACCGCGGCCTGCGGTCCGGGTTGATCAGCGGCGCTGAGCATGCCGCGATCTTGGACGCACTTGCCTCAGGGCGTATGCCGCCGCAGAAAACGCGTCTCGGCGGCGAGATCTACCTGCACGGCCAGGGGAGCGCGGGTGACGGCGCGACGCGCGGCTGCATCGCGCTCGCTGACGAGGCGATCCTGCGGCTGTTCGACCTGCTCGCCCTGGATACGCCGGTCACGATCCTGCCCTAGTGGGTGCAAGTCTGCCTCAGCGGGCGTCACCGAACGCCGCCTCCGAGCTGCGCGTAGATCCCGCTGACCGCGCGGTCGGGCACACCGGCGCCGCGCGTCCATTCCCAGCGCTCTCGCGTGCTGATCAGGGTCTGCGCCTCGAGCAGGGACAAGGTGCCGACCAGCTCGCCAACCTGCAGCGCGATCGCGAGTTCGGGCTCGCCCGACCGTTCGAGCGCGGCGACGAGGCGCGGCGAGGATTCCCAATGGCGCGCAATGCGCTGGGACATCCCTGCGCCCAAGCTCGTGATCAAGCTCATGCACACCGCGGCATCCGGGCGCAGCCCGCGCTGCTGCTCGTATTCGTCGAGTGTGACCCCGTAGACGACCAGCGGTCCGAGTGCGCTCAGCAAGGCCAACAGCTGTGCCTCGAAGCGATCCTCGGGTCGCGTGGCGGCGGCATAGAGTTCGGCAGCGCGCGCGGCGCGCTCAGTGCGCTCCCACAAGAGGCGCGGAAAACGCGGGAAGTTCGTGCGTGTTGCGCGAAACACCGGCTGCATCATCGCCGTGGCGAGCAGACCGCGCAGCGCGTCGACGCCGAGCACGACAAGGGCGCGCTGAATGGTTTCGATCGGTGCGGCCGAGGTGCGGTAGAGCGAGGAATTGGCCAGGCGCAGCACATCGGCGGCCAATACCGGATCATGCGAGATCATGGTCGCGAGTCGCGGGGATGCCGAACCCGGATCCTCGAGCGTGCGCAGCAGTTGCGGCATCAGCGTCGGTCGGCGCGGCAGCCGCTGGGTCTGCAGCGCCCCGCTGCGCAACGCGGCCCGAATCGCATCGGCGACGTGTTCGTGGGCGCCGCCGACCTGCTCGGCCGGTGCTGTGAACGCAATGCGCCAGACCCGTTCGGTTGCGAGGCGGTTGGCCGTTTCGACCCGGTCCACATCGACCGAGTCGACCGGGATCGCGGTCGGTGCGGCAGCCACGCGGACGGCCGCAAACGTCGGCAGCCGCCGGTGCGCCAGGTACCACAAGGACCCGCCGCAGACCACTGCGATTACGATTGCGACTGCGAACATCCGGCACTACCTCTCACTCGAGGAGGCCATCGGCGCGCAGGAGGATTTCTTGAGACAAACGGGTATCCTGCGCAGTTTGCAGGTCGTCGCATGTTCAATATCGCTCGAACCGGGGTCGCGTTGCTGGTCCTGCCGGGCGCACTCGCCGGCGCGCTCGCCACACCGACGCCGGCCGCGGCGCAGTGGCCGACCGATATTTCCCAGCCCGGGTTGCTGTGGACGCCCGGCTACTGGGCCGCCGAGGCCGAGCCCGGCAGCGGTTCAACCCTCCTACGCCGTTACCGGCGAAAAGCTGAGCGCGATTGCGGCTTCGAGTGACGCCGCGGCTGCACATGAGGCACCGGCGATGCGGCAGAATGCGCCTCCAAGACCGCCGGCGACGCCCCGCGTGCCGGCGACGCCTCAGACCGTGCCCAAGGCGCAGCCGAAACCCGCAGAAAAGGACGAGCATGAACACCATCCAGCATGACCCGGCGGCACACCGCTTCACGACCACCGAAGAGGGTTGGGAAGCCGTGCTCGAATATCGCTTGAGCGATGGCGTGATGAGCATTACCCACACGGGCGTCCCCGCGCCGATCGCCGGCCGCGGTATCGCTGCGGAACTGATGCGCGCGGCGGTCGACGCGGCGACCCAAGCCGGGTGGCGTATCGATCCGGTATGCTCGTATGCCGCGGCTTTCTTGCGTCGCAACCCGAGCACCGACGCGAGAGAAATACTCTCCGGATCCGCCTGTCGCCAAGTTCGGACAAATTGACAGCGCGCACACGCGGCCGCAACTTCAGCGGGTAGATCAACCCGCTTGGAGTACGGCGCGCAATGCACCGCGATGCGATCGCTTATGCACGGCTCATGCACGAGTCGATGAATTACGTGCAAGCCGCAGCCTATCGAGACAAGAGTCGCGAGCAAGCCGTGGCCGCCCGTTTGCTCGCCGATACGAGCGCCTGGGAGCGCTGGGAAGCCGAACACGCCGGACTCATGCGCAAGGTCGGGCGCTTGGGACAGCTCGCCGAACAGCGCGCCGCGCTCAAGATGACGAACTTTCAACTGATCCATCGCAAGGCCTTGTTCGAGTACCTGCGCGACCATGAGGTTCGCGGCGTCGAGCGGCCGCGGATCCTAGCCCATTTCCGGATGGCCCTGCATTACGAGCACGCGGTCATTGCCGAGCACCGCGTCTACGTACGCAAGGCCTGCAGCTTCTTGTGCACCGGCCATCTCGGCCTCGAGGTGCTGCGCGATGCGGGCTTCAGCGACCCCATGCAGCGCTACGAGGAACTGTACGCGGAATACTTCGAATTATATTGTCGGGTGAATTGTGCCGCGCCGGACGCGGCGCCCGAGCCTCGGCGCGCGCTGCTGCCCTTGCTCAAGCATCAACTCAATGAATGGCGGCGAGCGATCTTGCAACCGCGCGCCGAGTTGCCGCGCTTGTTGCGCGACGCGGAACTGCGCCGCCCGACCGGCGATACGCAGAGCAACCGTATCCTGCCCTGGCCCAAGGAGCGCGACTAAGGCCCAAGTGGCAGCCGCGATTCTTACGGGAAGAGGCGACCTGTCCTACACAGAGTCTCGGCGCCGTGAGGCTGCCGGCTCGCGTCGAGACTCCAATACTGTCGGTTTATTGCTTCCGGTCACTGCCCACGCGAGCCGGATCGTCATAAACCGATTCAAGAAACCGATTCAAGGAGTTGTCACCATGTCGTCTGCAAAACCAGTTCTCCTGGCCGTGTCGTCCCTGCTGCTATCAGCCTCGCTCGCCGCGTCCGCCCAGAACGTCAGCACCCAGCCGAGCACCGGCGTCGCCGGTAGCGGCAGCATGCAGAGCAACGCCGCGGGCACGGCGGGCGCCGACGGCGATTTCGTGGCCAAGGCCGCGCAAGCCGGTCACGAAGAAGTCGCAGATGCACGCCAGGCGATCGAGGATAGCAATCGACCGGACGTCAAGCGCGTCGCCGCGATGCTACGCCGCGATCATACGATGGCCGACCGCAAGCTCGCGCGCATTGCCAAGCGCGACGGACTCGCCCTGCCGCCGCCGGGCAGCACTCCAAACACGACCGTTGCGAGCTATTCGGATAGCGATTACATTTCGAGTCAGATCAAGGCGCACCAGGATGCGATCGCGCTGTTCCAGAACGAGAGTCAGAACGGCCAAAATCCGCAACTGAAAGCCTTCGCACGCCACACCTTGCCGAAGCTCGAGCACCACTTGCACGCGTTGCAGAAACTGCAGAACGCTTGAGACCCCTGCAGGGGCACGGCGCCCATGCGGATTCCGGCGCAAATCCTGAGCGCCGGAATCCCGCGCTGTGTTAATTTACGTGCTGTCGCTCGACCTGGGGGAGCGGAGGGAGGCAGCATGAAGGACCTGACGGAAAGCTCGGTCGCGAAGCACATCATCCAGATGTCCATCCCGATCGCGGCAGGGATGCTATTCCAGACGCTTTATTTTTTGATCGATTTGTATTTCGTCGCGCGCATCGGCGACGCTGCGCTCGCGGGCGTCGGCGCAGCCGGCAACTTTACCTTTCTGGTGTTCGCGCTCACGCAGGTGCTCGGCGTCGGTGCCGTGACCTTGATTTCGCAGGCGGTCGGTCGCAAAGATCGCGCCGATGCCACGCTCGTCTTCAATCAAAGCCTCGCGCTCTCGGCGCTCTGCGCCCTCATTACGCTCGTCTTCGGCTATGCGCTCGCCCGCCCTTATATGGTCAGCTTGGCTGCGAGTCCCGCGACCGTGGCTGCGGGCGTCGATTATTTGCGCTGGTTCCTGCCGAGTCTCGCGTTGCAATTTGCGCTGGTCGTCATGGGCTCGGCGCTGCGCGGCACGGGGATCGTACAGCCGACCATGGTCGTGCAAGTGCTCACGGTCATCATCAATGCCGTGCTGGCCCCCGTGCTGATCGCCGGCTGGGGAACGGGCCATGCGCTCGGGGTTGCGGGCGCGGGCCTCGCGAGCTCGCTCGCCGTCGCGTTCGGCGTCCTGCTCCTCGGTGTCTATTTCCTGCGCCTCGAGAAATACGTGGGCTTCGATTCCGCGCAGTGGCGCCCGCGGCCGATCGTCTGGGGCCGGCTGCTGCGCATCGGCTTGCCGGCAGGCGGCGAGTTCGCGCTGATGTTCGTGTTCATGGGCGTGATGTACTCGGTCACACGCCGCTTCGGCGCCGATGCACAGGCGGGTTTCGGCGTCGGCTTGCGCGTCATGCAATGCCTGTTCCTGCCGGCGATGGCCGTGTCATTCGCAACCGCGCCGATCGTCGGCCAGAATTTTGGCGCCGGGAAATTTGCGCGGGTGCGGGAGACCTTCGCGATCGCCGCGCTGACCGGCGGCGTCATCATGGCCGTGCTGTCGGCACTTGCGCAGTGGCGGGCAGGCTCCCTGATTCACTTCTTCACGGCGGATCCGGTGGCGCTGGCGGTCGGCGCTCAGTTTCTGCACATCTGCTCGTGGAACTTCATCGCCACCGGTCTCGTGTTCACCTGTTCAGGCGTCTTTCAAGGTCTCGGCAACACGATGCCCGCCGTCATCAGTTCGGCGACGCGCTTGCTGAGCTTCGTGATCCCGGTGCAATGGCTCGCGACGCAGGCGGACTTTCAGATCGTGCAGATCTGGTACGTCTCCGTCGCGAGCGTGGCCGTTCAGGCATTGACGAGTCTGTGGCTGGTGCGCGCCGAGTTCCGCAAGCGCCTGAGCCCCGAGCAAAAGAAGGCTCCGGTACCGGACGGCGCAGCGGCCGAGACCTAACCCAGCATTGGCCGGGACCGAGACCCTCGTTGCGCCGGCCGACTTGCAGCCCGCGGCCGGACAGCAATCAACCGGCCGACGCACTCCCGGCCGTCGCCAAGATCAGGACGTTCGCAAACGGCGTGCCCGCGCTCATCGGCCTGATTTCGGTGCCGAAGCCGCACTCTGCGAGTACTGCGCGCCAATCGACGACGCTCCGGCAATGCTGCCGCAACGACCACTGGCCGCGCAACGCAAGCACGCATTGATCGGCCAGGCGCGTGAGCCCGTAGCGCCAGCCGGCTTGCCGGTCGGCGACCCTCAGTATCATCAGGCCATGCGCGGGCAGCGCCGCGCGCACGCGGCAGAGAACCGAGCGCTGACTCGCGGGCTCCAGGTACTGCATGACATCGAGCAGCAAGACGACATCGGCACGGCCGAGGTCCGCCGTGCAAATGTCGCCCTCGTGGATCTCGACGCGCTCGCCGAATGCGCGGCGTGCCCTATGCACCGCGCGCGGGCGCAATTCGATCCCGCGTATCGAAGTCGGCCGCGGCGGCGGCGCCCAGTTCACGGGCCAGGTGCCCCGGCGTTCGCTCTCTGCGGCGGCCAGCAAGCAGGCCGCGATCAAGCCCTGCCCGCAGCCCAGATCGAGAATGCGGGCACGTTCCCGCAGCAGCCCGTCGCGCAGCAACTCGCGGTAGACGGGATCGCCGCGCAGCTTGCCGCGCGCGAAGTAGTAGGCGAATCGTCCCGCGCGCCGATAGGGAGCGGTCGCCGCGGCGAGCAACGCGCCTTCATTCAAGGCTTGCGCAGGGCGGCCGCATCGCGGGCCAGCGCCTCAATCGCAGCCCAATCGCCCGCCTCGAGCAGATTCGTGGGGGCGAACCAGGAACCGCCGACGCAGACGACGTTGGGCAGCGCGAGAAAGTCCGCAGCAGTCGCGCGCGTGATACCGCCCGTGGGACAGAACAGCACATCCGGGAACGGCGCCCCCAAGGCTTTGAGCATCGCAATGCCGCCGGCCTGCTGGGCCGGAAAGAGCTTCAGGACGTCATAGCCGAGCGCGCGCGCGGCGATCAGCTCAGTGGGCGTCATGACGCCCGGCAGCAGCGGGAAACGGGCACCGCGTGCGGCCGCAGCCAAGTCCGGCGTCAGACCCGGAGTCACGCCGAACTGCGCCCCGGCGCGGCCGGCGCCTGCGAAGTCGACGGGTCTGGTCAGGGTACCGACACCGACGACGGCCTCGGGCACCTCACGGCGCATGGCCTCGATCGCCGCGAGCGCAACCGGCGTGCGCAGGGTCACTTCGAGCACACGCAAACCGCCGGCTGCCAGCGCGCGCGCCAAAGGCACGGCTACCCTCAAGTCGGTGACGGTCAGCACCGGGATCACCGGAGCGAGGGCGACGATGTCACGGATGTTCACGAGATCCTCTGGTTTTGATCGACGCTGATGCGCATGCGAACGCCAAACTCGCGCGCGTTCACAGCAACGATATCGCGCCGGCCTCTGCATCGCCGGCATTGCGACGAAACGCAGCGAACAGCTCGCGGCCGGTCCCGAACTCACTGCGCACGGAACTCTCCGTCACGGTCTCACGCGACTGCCAGACCTCCGTGGGCACACGCGCCTCGAGCACACCGGCATCGCAATCGAGCCGCAGCAAGTCGCCGTCGCGCACGCGCGCGAGTGCGCCGCCCGCAGCGCACTCCGGGGTCACATGGATCGCGGCCGGGACGCTGCCCGACGCACCGGACATCCGGCCGTCGGTGACGATCGCAACGCGGAAACCGCGGCTTTGCAAGGACGCCAGCGACGGCGTCAGCTGGTGCAATTCCGGCATGCCGTTGGCGCGCGGACCCTGAAAACGCACGACCGCGATGAAATCCCGATCGAGACGGCCGGCTTTGAACGCGGCGATGACCTCTTCTTGATCGTCGAACACGATCGCCGGCGCCTCGATGATCAGATGGTCGGCGGGCATCGCCGAGGTCTTGATCACGGCCCGGCCGAGATTGCCTGCAAGCAATTGCAATCCGCCGTGCGTGCTGAATGGATTCGCTGCGGGCCGCAGCACGTCGAGATCGCCGCTCTCGGCCGGCGCCGGCCGCCAGGCCAGAGCCCCGTCGGCCAACCACGGCTCTGTGGCGTAGGCGCGCAAGCCCCGGCCCATGACCGTCTCGACATCCTCGTGCAACAGACCGGCGTCGAGCAATTCGCGGATCAGGAACGCCATGCCGCCGACGAGATGAAAGCGATTGACGTCGGCCGAGCCGTTCGGATAGATGCGCGCGAGCAAGGGCACGACGGCCGACAAGTCGCTGAAGTCGTCCCAGTTGATCGCGATACCGGCGCAGCGCGCGATCGCGACGAGATGCAGGGTATGATTCGTCGAACCGCCCGTGGCGAGCAAGCCGACGATTGCATTGACGAGCGCGCGTTCGTCGACGATTTTCGCGAGGGGCAGATACTCCGCGCCAAGCGCCGTGGTGCGCGCCGCGCGCTCCGTCGCAGCCGCAGTGAGCGCATCGCGCAGCGGCGTATTGGGCGCCACAAAGGCGGCACCGGGCACGTGTAGCCCCATGATCTCCATGAGCATCTGGTTGCTGTTGGCCGTACCGTAGAACGTGCAGGTGCCGGCCGTGTGATAACTCGCCGCCTCGGAATCGAGCAGCACCTCGCGGTCGACCTTGCCCTCGGCATAGAGTTGACGGATGCGCGCCTTCTCCTTGTTCGGCATCCCGGAGGGCATGGGTCCGCCGGGTACGAAAATCACGGGCAAATGACCGAAGGTCAGGGCGCCCATGAGCATGCCGGGCACGATCTTGTCGCAAATCCCGAGACACAATGCGGCATCGAACATGTTGTGGGCGAGCGCCACCGCGCTCGACATCGCGATCACGTCGCGGCTGAACAAGGACAGCTCCATACCGGGCTGACCCTGGGTCACGCCGTCGCACATCGCGGGCACTCCCCCCGCGAATTGTGCGACGGCGCCCGCCCCGCGCGCCGCGCGTTTGATCAAGGCGGGATAGTGTTCGAACGGCTGGTGGGCGGACAGCATGTCATTGTAGGCCGACAAGATCGCGATATTCGGCCACTGACCCTGGCGCAGGGCGTTCTTGTCGGCCGCATCCGAGGCGGCAAAGCCATGCGCGAGGTTGGTGCACGATAGAGATCGTCGCGCCGTGCCGCCGCGATGCGCAGCTTCGATCCGCGACAGGTAATCCCGGCGCGTGTCGGCACTGCGCGCACGTATCCGTTCGGTCACTTGCGCGACTTCGCGTTTCACCGACGTTTTCATCATGGGCCATTGTGCCATACCGGCGCCGCCTACAAGAAGGCGGCGCCAGATGCTACGCTGTCGTTCGAGTCATCAAGGAATCCGGCGTGGCGGCGATACTTCCCACATTCGACATGTTGTTGTTCGGCGGCACGGGCGATCTCGTGACCCGCAAGCTCCTGCCGGCCCTGTACCGCCGCCATGCGGACGGACAGGTTTCCGAGGAGTCGCGCATCTACGGCATTGCGCGCTCCGCGCTGACGCGCGCGGACTACATCGGCCAGGCGGAGACCGCCGGTCGCGAGTTTCTCGGTGCGGAGTTCGACGCGGACAAGTGGTCGAACTTCAGCCGCTTGTTGCACTACGTGCGCATCGACGCGGGCTCGTCGGTGGATTTCCTCACGCTCGCCGCATCGCTCGACGGCCGCGAGGGATTGGTGCGCGTGTTCTTCCTGTCGACCGCCTCGACCCTGTTCGCGACGATCGCGGCGAATCTCGCCGCGGCCGGTCTGGTCACGCCCGCCTCGCGCATCGTGCTCGAGAAACCCCTGGGCAACGATGTCGCCTCGGCCGAGTTCATCAATCACCACGTCGGCATGATCTTCAACGAACGGCAGATCTACCGGATCGATCACTACCTCGGCAAGGAGGCCGTGCAGAATCTCATGGCACTGCGTTTCGGCAATGCCTTGTTCGAGCCGCTGTGGCGCCGCGGACTCATCAAGCACGTGCAGATAACGGTCGCCGAGGAACTCGGCGTCGAGCGGCGCGGGCAGTTCTACGACAACACCGGCGCGCTGCGCGACATGGTGCAGAACCATCTGCTGCAGCTCCTGTGCATCATGGCCATGGAGCCGCCCGCGAGCAGCGATCCCGACGCGGTGCGCGACGAGAAGCTCAAGGTGCTGCGCGCGCTGCGCGCCGTGCGCGACCGCGACGTGCTGACCAAGACCGTGCGCGGGCAGTACCGTGCGGGCTCGGTGCGCGGCCTGCCCGTGCCCGGCTATCTGGACGAGGCCGACATCGCGGCCGACAGCACGACCGAAACCTTCGTCGCACTCAAGGTCGAGATCGACACCTGGCGCTGGGCCGGCGTCCCGTTTTATCTGCGCACTGGCAAGCGTTTACAGGATCGCCGCACGGAACTCGTCGTGACCTTCGACGACGTGCCGCATCCGATCTTCGAAAAACCGCCACCCTCGGAGGCCGCCAATTTGCTCATGATCCGTCTGCAACCGGATGAATGCATCACGCTGACCATCCTCGCCAAGAATCCCGGCGAAGGCATGCGCCTCAAACCCGTGAACCTTGCGCTCGACTTGGGCGAAACCTTCAAGACGCGCAGTCTCGATGCCTACGAGCGCCTGCTCATGGACACGGTCAAGGGGAATCTGACGCTGTTCATGCGCCGCGACGAACTCGATGCGGCCTGGCGCTGGATCGATCCGATCATCGCCGGCTGGCAAGAATTCGACGAGAAACCCAAGAGCTACATCGCCGGCAGCTGGGGACCTTCGGCCGCGAGCGCACTGATCGGCCGGGACGGCTTCGAGTGGCACGATGAGCGCTGAGGCACCGCCGGAACAACCCGCGGCGGGCCGGCCCGCGGCTGCACCCGCTGCGACCGGCGAGCCCGTGCTGCAACTCGAGGACGAGCGCACTGCACTCGGCAAGGAGGCACTGCAGACGGCCTTCCTCGACGACCTGTTCTACATGCAGGGCAAGTTTCCGGGCCTCGCCACGAAACAGGACTATTACCTCGCGCTCGCCTATGCCGTCCGCGAGCGGATGCTGCAGCGCTGGATCAGCACGGCGGCAAACTACACCAAGCACGGCTCGCGGACGGTCGCTTACTTGTCCGCGGAATTCCTCATGGGTCCGCACCTCGGCAACAACCTCATCAACTTGGGGATTTATGACCGCGTCAAACAGGGCATCGGCGAACTCGGCCTCGACTTCGACGAACTGCTCGCCCAGGAAGCCGAGCCCGGCCTGGGCAACGGCGGACTCGGGCGCCTCGCGGCCTGTTTCATCGATTCACTCGCGACGCTCGAAGTGCCCTCGCTCGGCTACGGCATCCGTTACGAATTCGGCATCTTTCAACAAATTATCGTCGACGGCTGGCAGGTGGAAAAAACCGACAAATGGCTCAGTTCTGGCAATCCCTGGGAGCTGATCCGCCCGGAATGGACCGTTGACGTCTATTTCGGCGGCACGGCCGAACACTACAACGACGTCGACCACAATATGCGCGTGCGCTGGGTGCCGCAGAAAATCGTCAACGGCGTGCCCTATGACACTCCGATCTTGGGCTATCACACCAACACGGCGAACACGCTGCGGCTGTGGAAGGCCGAAGCGCCGGAATCCTTCGACTTTGCGATCTTCAACAGCGGCGACTACTACGGCGCCGTGAACCAGAAAGTCACCTCGGAGAATCTCAGCAAGGTCCTCTATCCCAATGACGCGCAGCTGCGCGGCAAGGAATTGCGCCTGGAGCAGCAGTTCTTCTTCGTCTCCTGCTCCCTGCAGGACATGCTGCGGATCCTGCGCACGCAGAAGATTCCGGTGGACCGCTTCCACGAGAAATTCGCGGTCCAGCTCAACGACACGCATCCGGCGGTTGCGATCGCGGAGCTCATGCGACTGCTCGTCGACGTCCACTGCCTGTCCTGGACCGACGCCTGGCGCGTGACCACGCAGACCTTCGCCTATACGAATCACACGCTGCTGCCCGAGGCGCTCGAGCGCTGGCCGATCGCCGTGTTCGGCGGCATCCTGCCGCGGCATCTGGAGATCATCTACGAGATCAATGCGCGCTTTCTCGAGGAAGTGCGCATCCGCTTCCTCGGCGACGAGGGCCGCATTGCCCGCATGTCCTTGATCGACGAGACCGGCGAGCGCTACGTGCGCATGGCGCATCTTGCCTGCGTCGGCAGCCACGCGATCAACGGCGTCGCCGAACTGCATTCGGAACTCCTCAAGACCGACCTGCTGCGCGATTTCTATGACCTCTGGCCGCAGAAGTTCAGCAACAAGACCAATGGTGTGACGCCGCGCCGCTGGATGGTGCTCAGCAATCCGCAACTCGCCGACCTCATCAGCGAACACATCGGCGAGGGCTGGATCAAGGACCTGTCGGAACTGAAGCGCCTCGAGCCCCTCGCCGATGATGCCGGCTTCCGGGCGCGCTGGCGCGAGATCAAGCAGGTGAACAAGCGCGAGTTCGCGGCCATGGCATTGACCCAGACCGGGATCGCGGTCAGTCCGGACACGCTGTTCGACGTGCTGGTCAAACGCATCCACGAGTACAAGCGGCAGCACCTACAGGTCCTGCACATCGTCGCGCTGTACCATGCGATCAAGTCGAACCCGGCGCACGAGGTGCTGCCGCGGACCTTCGTGTTCGGCGGCAAGGCCGCACCCGGCTACAAACAGGCCAAGCTGATCATCAAACTGATCAACTCGGTCGGCGACGTCGTCAATCGCGACCCCGACGTGGGCGGCCGGCTGAAAGTGGTCTTCATCCCCAACTTCAGCGTGACGAACGGCCAGCGCATTTATCCGGCGGCCGATCTTTCCGAGCAAATCTCGACCGCGGGCAAGGAGGCTTCCGGCACGGGCTGCATGAAGTTCTGCATGAACGGCGCGATCACGATCGGCACGCTCGACGGCGCGAACATCGAGATCCGCGAGGAAGTCGGCGCGGAGAATTTCTTTCTGTTCGGGCTCTCCACGCCGGAGGTCTACGCGCTGAAGGCACGCGGCTACCGGCCGATGGACTACTATAACGGCAACACGCAGCTGCGCGACGTCATCGATCTGATCCGCAGCGGCTTCTTCTCGCGCGGCGACCCGGAACTGTTCAAGCCGCTGATCGACGACCTCTTGAACAACGATCCCTACATGCTGCTCGCGGACTTCCAGGCCTATGTGACCTGCCAGCAACTGGTTGCCGATGCCTATCGCGACACCGAGCGCTGGACGCGGATGTCGATCCTCAACACCGCGCGGTCGGGAAAGTTCTCCTCGGACCGGACGATCCGCGAGTATTGCCGGGACATCTGGGATGCCTCGCCGGTCCCGACGCAGCTGTTCACGCACGCCGACGTGCGCGCCGGCCTCATGCAGTAAGCTTGCCCAACAGGAAGCGCACGGTGCGGCGCAAGGGCTCGGCCGCGCCCCAGAGCAGCTGATCGCCCACCGTGAACGCCGACAGATACTCGCCGCCCATGGCGAGCTTGCGCAGCCGGCCCACGGGAATCTGCAGTGAACCGCTGACCGCGGCCGGCGAGAGCTCACGGATGGAGGCCTCGCGTTCGTTCGGCACGACCCTGACCCAGGCATTGTCCGCGGCAATGAGGCGCTCGAGCTCCGCGATGGGCAGATCCTGGTTGAGCTTGATCGTGAGCGCCTGGCTGTGGCAACGCATCGCGCCGACGCGCACGCAGATGCCCTCGACGGGCACAGGACGCGCCGTGAAGCCGAGGATCTTGTTCGCCTCGGCGCCGGCCTTCCACTCCTCGAGGCTCTGGCCGTTGCCGAGGTCCTTGTCGATCCAGGGAATCAGGCTGCCCGCGAGCGGCACGCCGAAATTTGCGGTCGGAAACTCGGCCGCGGCGAGCCCTTCGCGCACGGCGCGATCGAGTTCGAGGATGCTGCCCGCCGGATTCGCGAGCGCATCGGCCGCCGATGCATGCACGGCGCCCATCTGTGCGACGAGTTCGCGCATGTTCTGGGCGCCCGCCCCCGAGGCCGACTGATAAGTCATCGCCGTGATCCACTCGACGAGGCCGGCACGCAGGAGGCCGCCGATCGCCATGAGCATCAGCGAGACCGTGCAATTGCCGCCGATGAAGTCGCGGATGCCGGCAGCGAGTGCAGCCTCCATGAGCGGCCGATTCACCGGGTCGAGCACGATCACCGCGCTGTCGGCCATGCGCAGCGTCTTGGCGGCATCGACCCAATAACCCTGCCAGCCCTCGGCGCGCAGCCGTGCGTGCACCGCCTGGGTATATTCGCCGCCCTGTGCGCTCACGAGGATCGGCAGCTGCGCGAGCGCGCCGAGGTCGTTCGCATCCGCAACGGGACCGGTCGGTCGGCCGATCGCGGGCGCGTCGCCGCCCGCCTGCGAGGTGCTGAAGAACACCGGTTCGATGAACTCGAAGTCCCGCTCCGCACGCATGCGCTCGAGCAGAACCGAGCCCACCATACCGCGCCAACCGATGATGCCGACTCGATGCATGGATGGTCTCAAATGACGAATTCACGCGCGGGCGCGCGCCGGTTGTAATGCGAACCCATGACGTAGCCATAGGCCCCGCAGTTCGCGAGCAGCAGCACGTCGCCCGCCTCGGTCGCAGGCAGCCAACGATCGGTGCCGAACTTGTCGCCGGACTCGCAGATGGGTCCGACGATCGTCGCCTGCAGCGTTGCCGGCTCGCCGAGGCGCGTGAGATTGACGATCTCGTGATGGGCGTCATAGAGCGCGGGGCGGATCAGCGAATTCATGCCGGTCGCGACGCCGACGTAGTGGATCTCGCCCTTGCTCTTCAACTGCGTGACCGCGGCGATGAGGACGCCGGCCTTGGCGACGAGAAAGCGGCCCGGCTCCATCCAGAAGGCGATGTGCGGGAACTGTTGCTGCAGGCCCGCGACGCCGCGCTCGAGCGCGGTGAAATCCATCTCGTCGTGACCAGGACGGTCGGGCACGCCGATGCCGCCGCCCAGGTCGACGACCCGGACCAAGGGAAAGCGTGCTGCGAGGCCGGCGAGCAGCAAGCCGGTATCGGTCCAGTTGGCAACATCGAAAATTCCGCTGCCCGCATGTGCGTGCAGACCCGTGACGCGCACGCCGTGCAGCTCCGTGAGGCTCGCGAGTTCGTCGAGTTCGCCGACCGATACGCCGAACTTCGAGTAGGCGCCCGCGGTGCGTACTTTCTCGTGATGGCCGCGACCCACACCGGGATCGATGCGCACGAATAGTTCGCGACCCGCGAACACCTCGGGCCAATGCCGCAAGGGATGCAGATTGTCGAGCGTGACGCGCACGCCCGAGGAAAATCCGAATTCGTATTCGGATCGCGGTGTGAAATTCGGCGTGAACAAGACACGCTGCGGATCGAGATCCGGCACCGAGGCGAAGGCGTGCTCGAGTTCCCCTTGGGAGACGCATTCGAGCGTCAGGCCCGCCGCATAGACGCGCCGCAAGAGCTCGACATGCCAGTTCGCTTTCATGGCATAGGCCCAACGTGCGATCGACTTGACCCCCAGCAAGGCCTTGATCGCGGCGTCCAGCGTCTCGGTATCGTACACAAATGCCGCGGAAGCCTCGGCAGCAATCGCCAGCAACCGGCGCCGCTTGGCCGGTTGCTGCCACCATTCGCTCGCGCCAGGGACGGTCGCCGCCTTCGGAAAGAACAAGTCCTGCCACGTGGGCCCGAGCACGCCATCCCTGCCGATGCCTTGGATCAGCCGTTCGTGCAGCTGCCGGACCAGACGATCGCCCTCGGCCTCGTCGATCACGAACGTGAAGTTCAGGTCGTTGGCCGCCTGGCTGACGAGGTGGATTTTTTGATCCTGGAACAGTTCGAAGGCGGCGCCGAGCTCGGGCAGGATACCGCGGATGTTCTGGCCGAGCAGGCTCAAGGAAGCGCAGGGCCCGAGAATTTCCACGCGGCAAAGCTCGGCGAGCGCGCTCGTGAGGCGCTCGACGGCGGCGGCGTCGAGCGTATTGGCCGCGGGATCGAGCGAGACCGTGACATTGGTCTCCGAGGTCGAGATCAGGTCGACCGACAAGCCCTGCTGCTTGAATACCTGGAAAGCATCGGCGAGGAAGCCGACCTGATGCCACATGCCGGGGCTGTCCATGGACACCAGCGTGATGCCTTTCTTGATGGCGATGGCCTTGACCTGCGCGGCGCTGTCCGATGCCGCGGCGGAGATCACAGTGCCCTCCAATCCGGGCGCTTGCGTGGCATAGACGTGCAAGGGAATGCCGTACTGACGAACGGGCATGACGCAACGCGGATGCAAAACCTTTGCGCCGTTGCTGGCGATCTCCTGGGCTTCGTCGTAATGCAGCGCGCGCAGCAGGCGTGCGCTCGGCACGTCGCGGGGATTGGCGCTGAACATGCCCGGCACATCGGTCCAGATTTCGAGCCGTACGGCCGCGAGCTTGGCGGCAAAATAGGCGCCCGAGGTATCCGATCCGCCGCGACCCAGCAGCACCGTGTCACCGGCAGCGTTGGCGGCGATGAAACCCTGCGTGAGCACGACGCCGTCGAGCGCACCCCAGGCGCTCTGTAGTAGCGCATCGGGCGCGTAATCGCAGGTCGCGGACAAATACGCCGCCTTCGCGGCATGGCCGTCGCGGGTCTCGCTGCGCAGGACCTGGCGGGCATCGACCCAAACCGTCGCAATGCCCTGAGCATTCAAATAGGCCGCGCCCAGCGTGGTCGCGAGCAGTTCGCCCATCGCCATGACGCGCGCGCGCACCCGGTCGCTGAGTTCGCGGTTTTCGGCGAGCGAAGCGGCGATGCGGTGCAGCTCCGCGATGAAGGCCTCGAACGCCTCGCCCGGGATGATACCGAGCCGCAGCGCTAGATCGCGGTGCTTGGTTTCGATGGCCTCGAGCACGGGACCCTGCTTGCCGGCGAGCGCTGCCGAGAGCAAGGCCTCGAGCTGATCGGTGATTCCGGAGAGCGCGGAGTGGACGACGACCGGATGCAGGTTCGCCGTGCGGCGTGCACGGATCACGGCAGCGATGTTCGACCAATTCTGAGGCGTGGAGACACTGGTGCCCCCAAACTTGAGGACGACCCATGAGGCGTGCGGACTCACGAGCGCTGCGGCCGGCTACTCGTCTTCGAAGATGTCGCGCAGTTCTTTTTCCAACTGACGCTCGGCAAGCACGTCCTCGACCCGGCTCCAAGCGGCCTTCCCGCGCTTGCCCGGCGGAGCCGCTTTCGGCCTACGCTCGGCACGCTCGATCAGAGGGTCGAAGTCTTGCGATTCCTCGGCTTCGCCGAGGAATTCATCGTCAATATCGAAATGTTCGTCTTCGCGTTCACTCATTGTTCGAGAAAAGCCCCTGGAATCAATAGGATCGAACCGCCCGGTGGCATGAAGCTGCGCACTATAGCGGATTCCGCCGGGCATTCAACTGCCGCGACGCAATTGCCCGTTATGGGGCCGGGAAGCCGGGGATTCAATCAAAGTGGAGCCGGGCTCCGTATTCAGGTCCCGGTACGCGCCGTCGCGGGCGTCTGGGTCAGCGCGCCGCTGCGTACGGCTCGGTTGACCGCCGAAATCACGGCCAACAGTGAGGCCGTGATGATGTTCGAATGCATGCCGGCGCCGAACAAGGTGCGGCGCGAGCGGGTCGTGATCTCAATGTAAGAGACCGCCTGCGCCGCGCGGCCTTGGCCACGGGAATGCTCCTCATAGGACAAGACGTCGAAATCGAGTCCGATCGCCTGGACGATCGCATCGATCGGGCCCGATCCCTGACCGATCAGGGTCTCGAGTCGCCCATCGCGTTCCACCTGTAGCGACAAGCGTTCGCTGTCGGCGCCGTCGGTCGAAGCGGCGAGTTGGTGCGAGCGGTATACGAGAGGTCGCGTCGGCTGCAGGTATTCGCTCGCAAAGAGCTCCCATAACTCTTTGGAAGTCAGCTCCTTACCTGTGATATCTGCTGCTGCTTGTACGACCTGGCTGAACTCGATTTGCAGGCGCCGCGGCATCACCAATTGATAATCGCGCTCGAGCAGATAGGCGACTCCGCCTTTGCCCGATTGGCTGTTGACGCGAATGATGGAATCGTAGGAACGACCGAGATCGGACGGATCGATGGGCAGATAAGGCACTTCCCAGAGGTCGTCCGGGGCACGCGCCGTCAGGCCCTTTTTGATCGCATCCTGATGCGAGCCCGAAAACGCCGTGAATACCAAGTCCCCGACATAGGGGTGGCGCGGATGAATCGGTAACTGGTTGCAGGCTTCGGCACAGCGCGCTGCCTCGTTGATGTTAGAAAAATCGAGTTTTGGATCAATGCCTTGCGTATATAAGTTAAGAGCTAACGTTACGATATCAACGTTGCCCGTGCGCTCGCCGTTGCCGAACAGCGTCCCTTCGACGCGATCTGCACCGGCCATGACGGCGAGTTCGGCGGCGGCAACACCGGTGCCGCGATCATTGTGCGGATGAACGCTGATGACTTGGCAATCGCGCCGGGCCACGTGGCGCGTGAACCATTCGATTTGATCGGCATAGATGTTCGGCGTCGCCATCTCGACGGTCGCCGGCAGGTTCAGGATGGTCTTGCGCGCCGGCGTCGGCTCCCAGACCGCATTGACGGCATCGCAAATCTCGACGGCAAAATCGAGTTCGGTACCCGTGAAGCTTTCGGGACTGTATTGAAACACCCATTCGGTGTCGCGCTGCCGCTCCGCATGCTCGCGCACCGCGGTTGCGCCCCGGACGGCAATGTCGACAATGCCCGCCCGGTCGAGCCGGAACACGACCCGACGCTGGGCAACGGACGTCGAATTGTAGACATGCACGATCGCACGGCGCGCGCCGCGCAGCGACTCATAGGTGCGGGCAATCAATTCCGCCCGGGCTTGGGTCAGCACCTGGATCGTGACGTCGTCCGGTATGAGTCGCTGCTCGATGATTTCGCGCACGAAGTCGAAGTCGGTCTGCGATGCGGCCGGAAAGCCCACCTCGATCTCCTTGAAACCGATCTTGACCAGCATGTCGAACATCCGGCGCTTGCGCGCGGCATCCATCGGCTCGATCAGCGCCTGATTGCCGTCCCGCAGATCCACGCTGCACCAGAGCGGCGGCGCCGTGATGACCCGGTTGGGCCAGGTGCGGTCGGCAAGGTCGATCGGTGAAAAGGCGCGGTACTTGGTCGAGGGCTTTTGCAACATGATGTTCTCGCGATGGCAGGCCGCAGGCGGCTGTGGTTGGCTTCTTGTCGGGTTTCGCGGTCTTGTCAGCGCCGACCGGTAGCGCATGGAATGGGCGCCTAGCGGCGCAGGAGCAGGTCGAGCAGGCAGGGGCCGGCTAGCCGGCGGGCCTTGGGGACAGAAGCTGTTGCACAAGCATGCATACCGCGCGAATTTAGCATTGCAGCGGCGTAGCCTGCAAGTCCTGGGGCCCGGGCGTGGCCTAGGTCCAGCCGCGCAGCTGATTTTGGATCAGGGACCCGAGCAAGCGGGCATGTTCCGCGCTATCGTTGAGGCAGGGGACGAGCCCGAAATACTCGCCTCCCAAGGCCATGAATTGTTCGCGATATTCCATCGCCACCTCCTCGATCGTCTCGAGACAGTCGACGGCGAACGACGGTGAAATCACCGTCAACTTGCGCACGCCCCGCTTCGCCAATTCCTTGAGCGTATCTTCGGTGTAGGGCTGCAGCCAGAGGACCGGGCCGAACCGGGATTGATAGCAATGCGAGTATTCGCCGACGCCGAGCCCCAGGCGCGCGACGATCAAACGCGTCGTGGTCTCCGCCTGCTGCTGATAGGGATCGCCCTCCTTGACATAGACGGCGGGGATGCCGTGATAGGAGAGCAGCAGATGCGTGCGCTCGCCCGCGCTCGCCCAATGCTCTTCGATCTGTCGTGTCAAGGCTTCGATGTAGCCGGGATCCGCATGATAGTCATTGATGAAACGGGTCTCCGGCAACCAGCGCCACCGCTTCAACGCTTTGCTGGTGCGGTCGAACACTGAGCCGGTCGTCGAGGAGCAATACTGCGGATAGAGCGGCAGCACCAGCAGGCGTTTCACGTTTTGTTCGGCGAGTTTTTGGATCACGGCGGCGATGCTCGGATTGCCATAGGTCATGGCGAGTTCGACGCGCACGCCGTCGCCGAGCACGCCGTCGAGCAACGCGGCGACCTTCGCGGTCAGTCGCCGGGAATATACGAGCAGCGGCGAACCGCCTTGCATCCAGACCTTGCGATAGTTGCGCGCCGTGCGGACCGGACGAAACGGCAGAATGGCCCCAAAAAGTAAAGGCAGCCAGAACAGCCGCGGCGAGTCGATGACGCGCCGATCCCCCAAGAACTCGCCGAGATAGCGTTGGACCGCCAAATACGAAGGATAATCCGGGGTACCCAAGTTCACGATTAATACACCGATCCGTTGCGGTGTAGACGCCGCCGCTTGCGCCACGGCGCGATAATAGGCCATTGATCAGATCCTTAAGTAAGCCCCTCCTGCCAGTATACTGCCTACCGAATGATGCCCCGCACCGCCCTGTAGATTCATCCCGATGACCTGGCTGAGTTCCGAAGAACTCTCGGCTCTGCATCTTAGCCTGATCGTGGCCGGACGCAGCGTTTTGCTCAATCTGCCCTTTGCGATCGGGGTCGCCTGGCTGCTGACCCGGCGGCGTTTCGTCGGTCGCATGATACTCGATGCCGTCGTGCACCTGCCCATGGTCTTGCCCCCGGTCGTCGTCGGCTATCTATTGCTGCTGATCTGCGGGCGCCGGGGACCGGTCGGTGCGTGGCTCGCCCGCGTCTTCGACGTTGAACTCGTGTTCAATCGCAACGGCGCGGCCCTCGCGACCGCGGTCATGTGTTTCCCGTTCATGGTGCGGGCCGTCCGCCTGTCGCTCGAAGCAGTGGACCGCGGTCTCGAGGAAGCCGCATGCACCTTGGGCGCCGGACCGCTCGACCGATTCGTGACGATCACGCTGCCCCTGATGCTGCCGGGCGTGCTCGCGGGCGCGGTCACGGCCTTTGCGGCGGGGCTCGGCGAATTCGGCGCCGTGATCACCTTTGTGTCGAACATACCCGGCGAGACCCGCACGCTGCCGCTCGCCTTGTACACGGCACTGCAAGCACCCGGTGGCGACACCGAAGCCGCCCGGCTCGCCGCGATCTCCTGCACGCTGGGGCTCGGTGGTTTGCTGCTCGCCGAATGGCTGACGCGGCGCCTGCGGCGTCGGTTCGGCACCTGAGCGTGCGCCGCAGCGCCTTGCACGTCCGCATCGACAAACGCCGCGGCGCGTTTCGGCTCGAGGCCGAGTTCGCTGTGCCGAGCCCGGGCGTGGTCGCCCTGTTCGGCCGCTCGGGCTGCGGCAAGACGACCTTGAGCCATGTGATTGCCGGCCTGCTCGAACCGGACTCGGGGCGCATCGAATTGGACGGCCGAGTCCTGCTCGATACCGCGGCAGGCACGGTCGTGCCTGCTGAGCGGCGCGAGATAGGCTACGTGTTTCAGGATGCGCGCCTGTTCCCGCACCTCAGCGTCGCCGGCAATCTCGCCTATGCCGATCGGCGCGCCGAACGCCGGGCCGGCATCGACGCTGCGCGGCGCGCGCGCCACCCGGACCGCGAAACCGTCGTGCAACTGCTCGCGCTGGCACCGCTGCTCGAGCGGCGGCCCTACAGTCTGTCGGGTGGCGAACGACAGCGCGTCGCGATCGCGCGCGCGCTATTGTCCCGACCCCGCCTGCTGCTGCTCGACGAGCCGCTCGCCTCGCTCGACGCCGCGCGCCGCGAAGAAGTGCTGCCGTATCTCGAGATGCTGCGCGATGAGATCGCCTTGCCGATCATCTACGTCAGCCATCAATTCGACGAAGTGCTGCGGCTCGCCACCCACGTCGTGCTACTCGACGCAGGTCGCATCCTCGCGCAGGGCGATCTCGGCGCCATCAGTCTGCTGCCGGAGTTGCGCGCGATCATCGGTCCCGACGCGGTCGGCGCCATCTTCTCGGCGGTCGTGCTCGGCAGCGATGCCGACTCCGGTCTACTGCGCGTGCGCATCGGTCAGGGCGAGCTGCAGATACGCGCGAGCGATCGCGACAGCACCGGCCGTGACGAGACCTTGCGGCTGCAGGTACTCGCCCGCGACGTCATCGTCGCCCGCGAGGAACCGCGGGCCATCAGCGTGCGCAATCACCTGCGCGGCGTCGTCACGACCGTGGCCCGCGACGACGCCGAGACCGATCTCGTCTCGATCGACATCGGTGGGCCGACGCTGCTCGCGCGCGTCACGCGCGCGGCGACCCGCGATCTCGGTCTGCGAAGCGGCCTACCGGTCTGGGCACTGATCAAGAGCGTCACGTTGCGCGGTCAGCCGCCACCCAAGCAGCCGCCGGGCGACGCGAGTGCTACGGGACGCGCGTACCCAGGTGCATGACGCCGACGATGTGATCTTGCGGCTGCAGTCCCACCGCCGCCTTGACCTCGTCGTCGTAAGCGGCCCAGCCCGTTTTCCACATGACGCCGAAGCCGAGTGCATGAGCCGCCAGGAACAGATTTTCTGCGGCCGCCCCGACACTCAGCACCTGCTCGATTTCGGGCACCTTGGGGTGATCGCGTTGTACGGCGCAGCCGATCACGACGACGGTCGGCGAACGCCAGACCTTCTCACCCTCGATGCGCAGTTGCTCCGCAGTCGGCTCCGGCGAGCGCCGCGCACGCGCGCTCATGACGGCAGCGGCGTAGCGGCGCCGACCTTCGTCATCGAGCACCTGCAGACGCCAGGGCTTGAGCCGGCCGTGATCGGGCGCATGCGCGGCGGCGGCAAGAATGCGCGCCAATTGCACCGGGTCCGGACCCGGTGCAGTCAGCCGTCCGGCCGAGGATCGCGTCTCGATCGCTTCGAATAAGTCCATCGCAACCCCTTGCGTGAAGATCAGCTATGATTCGGAACAGGAAATTATACCGACACGGGCGATGCAAGCCCATTCATCAAGGAGCGTCCCATGAATCGATTGATCACTGCCTCGCTGGCTGCGTTGCTGAGCACGAGCGTCCTTGCGGCGCCCGTCACTTACATCTTGGACCCTTCGCATACCTATCCGAGTTTCGAAGCCGATCATTTCGGCGGCGTCTCGGTTTGGCGCGGCAAGTTCGACAGCTCCTCGGGCAAAGTGGTCCTCGATACAGACGCGAAGACCGGCTCGATCGACGTCACGATCAACGTCGACTCGATCGACTTCGGCAACCCCAAACTCAACGAGCACGCGAAGTCGCCCGAGATCTTCGACGCGGCGAAGTTCCCGACCGCCACCTATAGCGGCAAGTTCACGAAGTGGAACGGCACGACGCCGACCGAGGCGCAGGGCACGTTCACGCTGCACGGCGTGACCAAGCCGCTGACGCTGACGATCAACTCGTTCAAGTGCTTCCAGAATCCGATGTCGAAAAAGCAAGTCTGCGGCGCCGATGCTTCGGCGACCTTGGATCGCAGCGACTATGGTGTCAACTACGGCCAAGCCTACGGCTTCCAGCAATGGGTCAAGCTGCAGATCCAAGTGGAGGGCAGTCCCGCGACTTGAGGCGGCGGGCCCGCGCCCATCCCAACGCACGCTGCGGCGCTCTGTTGCGCTGCAGCGTGCCCACCCGCACGCTGCTCAGGCGACGGCGCGCCTCAGCGGCTCATGCCAATAACTGACCCGACCATAGTGACCGTAGAGCGCGTCCTCGTCCGTGCGTGCCAGGGGCGCCGCGGCGTCATAGATCGGGGCATCTTTGACCGTTTGCCGGTCGACTGAAACGGTGACGACTGACTCCTCCCAGTCCACGTCCGAAATCCATTCCGGTGACAACAGCACCTGATGTCCCATCCACCAATTGCTGGTGTTGACGATCAGATAGCGAATCGACCACGTGCTGTCGTCCAAGATGAAGCCTTGGACATGCCCGATCTCCCCGTCGCGGGCATGGATGTGGTAGCCCTTGACCGCGTTACAACTGCGCAGGTGCGGATCTTGATTGCCTGCCTCGTCACTCGGTGCCCGCAGGTAACCCTGATAGCCGCTATAGTCGGGGCCCATGCCGGTCAATTGGGTTCCCGGATAATACCCATCGCCCCAGAGTCCGGTTCCGCCCCAATAATACGGATAGCCGTAGTAGCCGAAATAACTGCGCTCATACTGGCGCGAGACCGGCAGCGCGGTATCGATGTCGGGACTGTTCTTCACCTGCGCCTTGGTCACGGTGACCGGCAGCGTCTCGGCCGACCAGTCGGGCCGGCCCATCGAATACGGCGAGAGTAATACCTCGCGACCGCCGAGCCACTTGCTCGTGTCGACGACCACGTAACGAAGCACCCATGCTTCGTCATCGAAATAAAAGTCCCTCACCTTGCCGACCGGGCCGTCGCTGGCACCGATCGCCAAACCTTCGAGCTGTTCTACGTTGCGTAACATGATTGAGACCTCCTGGTCTTGAAGAGCCGTGTGCGTTCGAGAGGACGCGACTCTAGGGAGCGTGCCCGGCCACGTCTGTACGCCGGCAAACAATGATCCCGCCGCCACCGCCACCGCCGCCACCGCCACCGCCGCCACCGCCAGCGCCGCGCCGCGGCCGCGGCTGCGGCTGCGGAGCGCAGCGAACCGGCGCTCCCATCAGTCGTTCCCTGCGCGTCGCCCTTAAGTGGGCCGACGCACCGATCTTTACGAAGGACTCCGATACGGTGTCGTGCACTTCTCATCTCGAGCACCCATCGCATGCCCAGCCTGCATTCCCGTTTCGATGCGCCCTTCATCGCCAGTCAACGACAGAAGCTGATCGCGGCACGCGACGCGCTGTCGAGTTCGATCGCGCGCGACGGCGATGAAGATCATCTGCTCGACCTGGCCGCCGGGGCCCAAGCCAACGAGTCGGAAGATCGTGCGCAGGACGCGAGCGTTGCCGACAACAATCGCGCGCTCGTCGATGTGCTGCAGGCGAGACGCACCTCGGTCGAGCGCGCTCTTGCGAAAATCGACGAGGGAACTTACGGCTACTCGGATCTCACCGGTGAGCCGATTCCGCTGGACCGGCTCGAAGCCTATCCCGAAGCGATTCGCACCGCCGGCGAAGTCTAGAAATGCGCAGCTTGTTCGATCCCGTTCGCTTCGGCAGCCTCGCCGCCCGTAATCGCGTCGTCATGGCGCCTCTGACCCGCAATCGGGCCGGAGCGCAGCAGGTGCCGACCGAGCTGATGGCGGTCTACTACGCGCAGCGCGCCTCCGCAGGGCTGATCGTCTCGGAGGCAACGCAGGTCTCGGCCGAAGCTCAAGGGTATGTCGACACGCCGGGGATCTACAGCAACGCGCAGATCGCCGGTTGGCGCAGCGTAACCGCCGCGGTCCACGCGGCCGGCGGGACGATCGTCGCGCAACTCTGGCACGTCGGCCGAATTTCGCATGTCTCGCTGCAACCCTACGGCCAGGCGCCCGTATCGAGCACCGCGCGCCGCGCACATGCCCGGACCTTGACGGCGACGGGTTTCGAGGACGTCTCGGCACCGCGCGCGCTGCGCTTGGAGGAGATGCGCGGCATCGTCGCGCAGTTTCGCAGCGCCGCGCGGCACGCAATCGAAGCCGGTTTCGACGGCATCGAGGTGCACGGCGCCAACGGTTATCTGCTCGACCAGTTCCTGCGCGACAGCATCAACGATCGCACCGACGCCTACGGAGGACCGGTGGCCAATCGCGTGCGACTCCCGGTGGACATCATGACCGCGATCGCCGCGGAAATCGGCGCGGACCGGACCGGCATCCGCATTTCGCCGGTGACGCCGGTCAACGATGCGGGACAGGACAGTGACGCCCAAGGCCTGTTCAGTCATTTCATGGATCGCTTGAACCCCCTGCATCTGGCCTACGTGCACGTCATCGAAGGGGTCACGGCCGGAGCGCGCAATACCGTCGCCTTCGACTACGCGGCACTTCGACGGCGTTTCCAGAACGGGCACGAGGCCGGCATCTGGATCGTCAACAACGGGTACACACGGCGCATGGCGATGGCCGCGGTCTCGAGCGGGGCCGCCGATATGGTGGGCTTCGGCCGCGCGTTCATCAGCAATCCGGACCTCGTCAATCGCCTGCGCTGCGACGAGACGCTGGCCCCGGTCGATGCCAAGACGCTCTACGGCGGCGGCGCCGCGGGCTATACCGATTACCCTGTCTACACGCCACCGCAATCGCCGGCCGCACCCCACGGCACGCCAGCAGCACAACCCGAAGCCCTCAGGACCTGACCCCATGAGCGAATACAACGACGCCATCGTCTTCATCGATCGCCGCCTGGCGAAAGTGTTTCACTTCAGCGCGCACGACGAGGTCAAACTCGTGTTCAACCATATTTCGGCACACCGTCCCAATCACTCGGCCGACCATGAGGACGCCACGCAACACGCTCGCGACGACGAGTTCATGCAGACCATCGTCGGTGCCCTTGGGCATGACGGGTTGACCTTGATCGTCGGTCCCGGCAATTCCAAGTTCGAACTACAAACCTACATCGGCCGCAAGCGACCCGACCTCGCCGCCCGCATCTCCGGCATCGAGACACTCAGCGACCCGCAGGATGGCGGCATCCTCGCGCTCGCCCGGGAATTCTTCCGCAAGCGAGCCCATCGTCATGCGGTGGCGCCGGAATTCAGCTTCCGGCAGAACTAAGTCTGCGGCGGCCAGCCAGACCTCGCCGGGCGCGGGCTGCTCGTCGCCGACCGCAGGTCAGTCCTCGCCGCCGAACAAGCCGCCGAGCAGGCCGCCCACGGTGGCGGCGGTGGCCACGCCGGTCAGGGTCGAACCGAGCGGCGAGCCCGACCCATCGTGACTGCCCGAACCCGGCAGGTAACGGCCGATTTCCTCCGCGAGGTTCATGATCGGCATGCTTTGCAGCCACACCCGGCCAGGCCCCGTGAGCATCGCGAGGTAGAGCCCTTCGCCGCCGAACAGGATATTGCGAAAACCCGGTACGAGTTGGATGTCGAATTGGATGCTCGGCTCGTGCACTCCGATGTGGCCGGCATGCACCAGCAGGCGTTCGTTCGGCGCCAGCACGCGCTCGACGACCTCACCGGACAAATCCAGCCAGACGACGCCCGGGCCCGTGACCTTTTGCAGGATGAATCCGGCCCCGCCGAAGAAGCCCGCACCGATGCGCTGCTGCCAGGCGAGTTCCAAGGCCACCGATTTTTCGGCACACAGAAAGGTTTCCTTGCGGCAGATCAAGGACTCGCCGGCCTGCAACTGACGCGCGAGAATCGCCCCCGGAAAGCGGGGCGCAAAGGCGATGTGGGCCGGCGCGCGCGCCGTGAAATCCGTGACGAAGAAACTGCCACCGCTCAAACTTCGCTTGATGCTGGCGAACAGGCCGCCGCCGGTGTGCGTGTTCATCTCGATCGTATCGGTCATCCAGGCCATCGTGTTCGTCTGACTGTAGATGACCTCGCCGGGCGCGAGATCGATGGCGACGGTCTGCATCACGGTTCCGGAAATCGCGTAGCGCATGGCTTGCTCCTTGAACGGGCTTAAGAACGCCCGATTGTACCGCGCGGCCGGCACGTAGGCCGCTTCTGACGCCGACTGTCGCGTTCGCCGCATGGTAGCGCGGCGACCGATGCCACTATGATCCGCCCCCTCCCCATCGAGCCATGGTCGACAATGATGCAATCCAAGGCAGAGCAAAGCCGATTCGACGCCGAATCCTTGATCGTCAACCTGCAATCCGCGGCCGAATCCGATCGCGACCGCTTCGCCCGCCAACTCCATGACGAAGTCGCCGGTCTGATCGTTGCGGCGCTCATGGACATTTCCTTCGTGAGCGAGCGGGCCGTCGCCGCGGATGCATCCGTCTCGCTGCAACTGGAACGCGCCCGGACGACGCTCAAATCGGCAATCGACGTCACCCGGCGCATGGTCGAGGAAATGCGGCCCAGCATGCTCGACAATTTCGGTCTGTTCACGGCGCTACGCTGGGAATTGAAGCGATTCGGCGCCGACGGCCGGTTCGATTACTCGGAAAGCCTGCCGCCGGGAGAGCCCGCGATCGCGCGCGAGGCCGCGATCGTCTTGTTTCGCATCGCGCAGTACGCGCTGTCGCGCGTCGACCGCCGGCCGGTACAGCAGGGCGAATCGCGCCCGGCCTTGGTCGATTTGCGCGTCCATCTCGAAGCCGACTCGATCTCGCTGTCGGTCGCAACCAGCGCGGTCTTGAGCGACGCGGACGAAGTCGCGCTCACCGCCCTGCGCTATCGTCTGCAAGCCTTGGGGGGCTCCTTGGAGCTGGCCGCGCTCCCGGCCGGCGGCAGCGTCCTGATCGCGCAAGCGCCTAAAAGCTGTAGTTGAGGCTGACTCCGACGGAGCGTGGCTTCTGATAGAAGGACACCTGCTGCCCCTCGCTGCCGGCGAAGGCATAGGTCAAGGGCCGCGTATCGGTGAGGTTCGTGACCCACACACTCGTATCCCAGTGCTCGGCAGGATCGCGCAAGCCGAGCCGTGCGCCCAGCGAGTGACCGTCGCCAAAGGTCGTGGGATCGGCAAGATACGGATGCTCGGGACCGACATAGTGATCGTTGACCTGACCATACATTTCTAAGTTGCCGCGCAGCCCATGCTTGTAGGTCACGATGTAGCTCTCGCTGAGCTTCGGCGCGTCGGGCAGCATCTGACCGATTTCCACCGGCGTGTACAGCGCCAAGCCATTGTCGTTGGTCAGTGTTTCGGTCACCCGCGCATGCAAATAGGTGCCGGCTACGTGGACCTGCAGTCCTCTGACCGGGCGCCAGTCGATCTCGGCTTCCGCCCCGTCGATGCGTGATTGTGGGACATTGCCGAGTCCGGCAATCAGCGGCTGGGTGCCGACGGGACCCGCCCACAAGGAGAGACTCGACTGCCGGTCGCGGATCTCGCTGTCGAACAGCGCTGCATCCACCTGCAAGGAATCACCGAGGAAACGGCTCTTGATGCCGATCTCGGTGGTACGCACGTGCTCGGGCTGCACGTAACTCCAGTCCACCTGCACCTGGGCCGGTTGGCCGTAGAAAATGCCCGCCTTGTAGGCCGTCGCGAGACTCGCGTACACCATGATCCGGTCGGTCAGGTGGAAATCCGGCTCGAGGCGATAGGATACGTTCTGGCTCGAGCGTGACTCGTCGAGCGCGGCCAGCACGGTATTCGGGATGATCGGTCCCGTGAAATTATTGGCCGCATAGGTCAACAACCCCGTGGGATCGATGGTCTTCCCGTCGAAACTCGCCTCGTCGTGCGAATAGCGCAAGCCCGTCACGAGCGTCAGCTTGTCCGTCAGATGCGTCTCCGCATGCGCGTAGAGCCCGCCCGAGTCCTGGGTCTGGATGAAATTGGTCGCGGTGATCGCGAGGCCGCCTTGGTTGATGTAAGTCGCCAGGCCATAGACGAAGGTCCAGTCGAGCGCGTCACGGCAGTGATACCAGTTTGCCGAGTACTCGGCGCCGAGAATCCAGTCGATGAATCCGCCGGTGCCCGATGCGAGGCGCAGCTCTTCGCTGTACTGCTGCTGCTGAAAATTCTTGTTCCAGTTGTTGTCCGCGGCCGGATAGCCGTCGTAATTCTCGAGGCTGTGGGAAAAGAATTCGTCGAACGCGCTGATCGAGGTCAAGGTCAGGCCGGCGAAGTGCCAATTGAGCGTCCCGACCACGCCGTCGCCGTTCTCGTCCTTGTAGAGCGGCAAGCCGCCGACGCGCACGAGCTGGCCGCCCGGAGGACTGTCGAGCAGTCCCGCCGTCGGGAACGGCTGGGGCGGAACCAGTGCCTCGACATTCGGTGCCCCGGGCGAGGAGGGTACCGAGTGATCGTAGTTGTAGTGGAAATTGAGGAGCAGGTCGGCCGACTCGCCCAAGCGCACGTCGAACAGGGCCCGCAGGCCGCCGCGATTCAACTTGCCGTACTTCTCACCGTCGTCGATGTCGGTCTGATAGCCCTCGCCCTGCACGGTCGCGGTGCCGGCGAGCCGTGCCTTGATGCCATCGGTGAGGGGGCCGCTGACCGCAGCGGTGACGTCGGTCGTCTGCCAACGGCTGTAGTCGAGATCGACATAGCCTTCGAAATCGTCGGTGGGGCGTTTCGAAATGATGTTGATCGCGCCGCCCGCGGTGTTCTTGCCGTAGAGCGTACCCTGCGGGCCCTTCAAGATCTCGATCCTGTCCAGGTCGTAGAGCGACTCGGTCAAGAAACCGGGAAAACTCGCGAACACATCATCGAGGTAGGTGCCGACCCCGCTGCTGTTGTTCGTATTGAAATCATCGAGGCCGACGCCGCGAATCAGGAACAAGGGCGTGCCGTCCGTGGTCGAGTTCATCGTCGAGAGGCTCGGCGAGAGCGTCGACAACATCAACGGCTGCTGGATGCGCAGTGCCTGCATCTCCTCGCCGCTGACCGCGGTCACCGCGACGCCGATGTCCTGTTCGGACTGGCTGCGGCGCTGGGCGGTCACGACGATCTCCTGCAAGGCGTTGTCGGTATCTTCGGCGGCGGCATCGCCCGCGGCGGCGGTCAGGGGCAAACTTGCGAATACAGAAAGGACTACCCCGACACGGTACCAATTCGACAATCCGATCTCCCTATATTTTCTGTGTGCGCCGGCATCGTCGAGCGGGTCGCGAAGTGATGAAGTCTACGCAGGCCGGCTGTTCTACTACCAGCGATCGTAGCTTGGATGGAACCGCAATCGGCGCGGGGTCAACGGCCGAACGCGACGAGCATCTCGAGCAACTCTTGGATCAAGCCATAGAGCGGCACACCCAACAACGGCACGAGCAGCGCAAGCGCTCCGATATTCCTTGCAGGCAAGGCGTGCGCGACCGGCAAGGGCCGGAGCAGCCGACGTACTCGGCCCGCCACATCATCCGCGGCGATGGGCATGCTCAGTCCCGCGAGCGGGCGCTTCGCGCCCGACAGGCGTGCAACTTTGATCAAGGCGGAGGCGAGCGCGACACGCTTGCGGGGATCCTGAGCCGTGGCCACGGCGTCAGCCTCGAACTCCGCCGCCGTCCGCCAGCGAGCAATCAGTTCTTCGCCCGCGGGCATCGAGGCGAGCATGTCCGGACACGAGAGCAGCAGCAGGAGCTTCATATTGTCGCGGCTCAAGATGTGCGCGGTCTCGTGGCCAATGACTGCATGCAGCTCCTCGCCGTTACAGGCCTCGAGCACGCGCGTCGCGGCGACGATTCTGGGTCGCCACACGCCCACGACCGCCACCAGGATCCCTGGTATGTCCATGATTTCGACATCCCGTTCCGCGACCCTGAGCCGCGCATGGCGCGGTCCGCATTCGCGCAGGAGCTTGGTCGTTGCCAGCGACGCTCGCCATGCGCGCAAGCATCCAGCGCCTAGCGTGACGAGCGCAAAGGCGACCAGCAATATCAGCAGCGGTCCGACGGGTTCGGCCTCCCGGCTCGGCTCGTTGACCAAGAAAGCCGGCAACACCATGGTCAGCGTCACAAACGATGCACCCAGAGAGGGCAGCATGCGCAGCGCAAAGAGGCCGCGGGACTTCAAGGGCTTCGGTTCGAGCCACCCGGTCCAGAGGCAAGCGACCAAAACCGAAAGCAGCAGGCTGATCAGACCGTACGCGGCAGTCAAGACGAGACCGAGTACGGCGACGGTGTTCATGTCTCGTCCTGCTGGATCCGCAGACGCTCAGCTTGCACGAGGGCCTCGAGTTCATCGAGCAGAGCGGCATCCTTTTGCCCGACGCACTGCACCAGCGTGGACAGAATCCCCGTGCTCACGCGTGAGGCCGCCAAGACATCCACGAGATGCTTGGATACCAGTTCGCTGAGCAAGCCCTCGCGAGAACAGCGCGGCTCGAAGCTGAACGCACGACCTTGCTTGAGACGGGTCAACAAGCCCTTGCGGAACAGGCGGTCGAGCGTGGTCTGCAACGTGGTATAGGCGAGAGCGGGAAACTCCGGTAGCAGCTGCCGCACGGTCATCGCGCGCCCCCGCTCCCAGAGCAGTTCGAGAACCTGCGTTTCCAGGGGTCCCAATCCGGATCGGATCGCGGGACTCTGCGCTTTCGACAATTTGAATATACTCACGGCGCATATAAAGTAACACCATGTCATCGACCCTGCGCGCGATCGGGGATCTTCCGCGGCCCAGCCCATGGCCTTTGATCGGCAATTATCATCAAATCGATACGCGGCGCCTGCATCGGACCCTGGAAGGCTGGAGCGAACGCCATGGGCCCTATTTTCGCTTCCGCTTGGGGCCGCGGCAGATACTCGGGGTCGCCGATCCGACCGCGATCGCGACGATGCTGCGCGATCGACCGAACGGCTTCAGGCGGACGAAGTTGCTCGAAGCGATTTTCGAGGAACTCGGCATTGCGGGCGTGTTTGCCGCCAACGGCGATGCCTGGCGCGCGCAGCGCAAAGTGGTCATGGCGGCCTTCGATACCAGCCACCTGAGAACCTATTTCCCGTTCCTGAGCCGGGTCACCGAACGCTTCCATCGGCGCTGGCTGGAATTCGCACGGCGGGGCACGGAATTCGATTTGCAGGCCGACCTCATGCGTTACACGGTCGATGTCGTCGCGGGCCTCGCATTCGGTGTGGACATCAACACCATGGAATCGCAAGAGGAGACCATCCAGACGCACTTGAATCAGATCTTTCCGATGCTGACCCGCCGGCTGACCGCACCATTTCCGTATTGGAGGTGGTTGCGTCTGCCCGCGGATCGGCGGCTGGACCGGCATCTCGCGGCCGTTAGCCGTTCGGTCGCCGATCTGATCGCGGCCGCTCGGCAGCGGCTCGAGGCGCGCCCCGAATTGCGCGCGGCGCCCGAGAATCTACTCGAGGCCCTGTTGGTTGCAGGCGAGTCGGGCACGGCGCTCAGCGACCGCGACGTCACGAGCAATGTCGTGACGATGTTGCTCGCGGGGGAGGACACGACGGCCAATTCGCTCGCCTGGCTCATTTATCTCGTGCACCAGCGGGCGCCGGTCATTGAAAAGCTCGCGCAGGAAGCAGCCGCGGTCCTGGGATCCTCGGCGTTCCCCGATCGCCTCGAGACCGCGTCGGCCTTGAATTACACGGCCGCCTGCATTCACGAGACCATGCGCTTGAAGCCGGTCGCACCGCTGCTGATCCTGCAGGCGATCGAAGCGACCGAGATCGGCGACGTCCGCGTACCCCCCGACACGGTGGTCGCCGCGCTGATGCGCCGCGGCTCGCTCGATGAGCACTATTTCGAACGCGCGGGCGACTTCGAGCCCGAGCGCTGGCTGATCCGATCGGGCGACGTGTCCGTCTCGACGCGCGGCGAACGCATTTCGATGCCGTTCGGCGCCGGACCGCGCATTTGCCCGGGCCGCAATCTCGCCTTGCTCGAGATGCACATGGTCACCGCGATGTTGTTTCGCAATTTTACGATCGCCTCGCTGCGTACCCCACAGGGGGGCCCGGTCGAGGAGTGGCTCGACTTCACGATGGCGCCGTCGAAACTTCTGGTCCGGCTGGCGCCTGCGCGCGCGAACCACGGCTAGCGCTGCTGGCTACCCCGCGTCACGAGTCGATCGCTGGGCAGGATCCTTCCGACCTCGATGTCGGGCAGCGTCTCGAGCTCGGCGTACAGCGGTGCGAAATCGGTGTCGAGCGTTTGTCGGAGCAGCTGTTCGAAGCTGTCGATCACGAAGTAGTTGCGTTGCAGGTCGTCGATCTGGTATTCCGTGCGCATCACGCGTTGCAGATCGAATCCGAGCCGATGCGGTGAATCGCTGTCGAGCGCAAACACGCTCTCACGGTTCGAGGAGACGATGCCGGCGCCGTAAATCCTCAGGCCATCAGCACCCTGAATCAAACCGAACTCCACCGTATACCAGTAGAGCCGCGCGAGCCGATGGATCGCGCCGTGGCGCATGGCGCGCAAACCGCCCTCCCCGTAGGCCTGCATGTAATCGGCGAACACGGGATCGACGAGCAGCGGCACGTGGCCGAAGACATCGTGGAACACGTCCGGTTCTTGCAAGTAGTCGATCTGTTCGGGCGTGCGGATGAAACGGCCCGCCACGAAACGCCGACGCGCCAGGTTGGCGAAAAACTCTTCGTCGGGAATCAGCCCGGGGACCGCGACGACCGACCAACCCGTCGCGCGCGTCAGACGTTCGGAGAGTTCCTCGAAATCCGGAATTCCCGGTTTCGACATGCGCAGCACATCGAGCCCCTCGAGAAACGCCGGCGCGACGCGATCGGCGAGCATCCGCGCTTGGCGCGCGAACAAGGTGTCCCAAAGCGCGTGTTCCGCGGCCGTATAGCGCTGCCAATCCTGCGGGACCGCACAATCACTCATCGGCGCTGAGTCCGAGGGATTGCTCCAGCGCCGCGAGCGCGGCGAGAAAACCCTGCTCGCGGTTCCCGCCGAGACAGGCAAGCAGGCTGCGCTCGCGCTCGAGCGCCAAGGGCACGAGTTCCTCGTAAACGCGCCGGCCGCCGGCAGTCAGATGCAAGCGCAGCTCGCGGCCATCGTCGCCGCTCAATTCCCGCGCCAGCAATTTCCGCGCTTCGAGCCCGGACACCGCGCGGCTGACCCGGGTCTTGTGCATGCGGGTGCTCGCGGCGATCTGTTGCGCCGTGCAGTCGCGATGCTGACCGACCGTCACGAGCACGCGCCATTCCGGAATTTCCAGGCCGAAGCGTCGCCGGTAGACTTCAGAAAGGTTGCGGCTGACCGCGTCGGCGAGGCGATTCAAGCGGAACGGCACGAAATCCGCCAAGACCAGCGCCTCGGATGCAGTCACGGGATCGCGAACCACGATGAGCCTCGATTGACAGTTGCGTGCGCAACTATCTATGATGGTGCATCATTCGAACGCCTAAGGCAAGCCGCCATGAGCACGATCACGCCTTCCGCGCCCTTATGGGACAACCCGCTCGGCACCGACGGCTTCGAATTCGTCGAGTATACGGCGCCGGATACCGCGGAATTGGGCCGCCTGTTCGAGCGCATGGGCTTCAACCGCGTCGCCCGGCATCGTTCCAAGGACGTCTCGCTGTACCGGCAGGGCCAGATCAATTTCATCGTCAATGCCGAACCCAACAGCCTAGCCCAGCAGTTCGCGCGCGACCATGGACCGAGCGCCTGCGCGATGGCCTTCCGCGTCAAGGATGCGGCACACGCGCTGCGCAGTGCGGTCCAGGCGGGCGCACGCGAGGTCAGGGGCACGGTGGGCCCGATGGAGTTGAATATTCCTGCGATCGAGGGCATCGGCGGCAGCCTGCTCTACCTCGTCGATCGGCATACCGGACCTTCGATTTACGACATCGATTTCATCGCCGAACCGGGTGTCCCCGCTTTTCCGACCGGTGTGGGCCTCGCCGAGATCGATCACCTGACGCACAACGTCGGCAAGGGTCGCATGAACCATTTCTACGACTTTTATCATCGCGTCTTCAATTTCCGCGAGCATCAGTATTTCGACATCACCGGCGAATACACCGGTCTGACGAGCCGGGCGCTGTCGGCGCCCTGCGGCAAGATCCGCATTCCGATCAACGAATCGAAATTCGAAGACGGCAGCGACAAGGTCGATCAGATCCAGGAGTTCATCCAGCAATACCGCGGTGAAGGCATTCAACACGTGGCGCTGCGCACCGACGACATCTTGCAGACCTGGGACCGCCTGCATGCACTGGGTCTGAAGTTCATGACACCGCCGCCCGACACGTATTACGAGATGCTCGAGGAGCGGGTCCCGGGGCATGGGCAGGCGATCGAGGAGCTGCAGAAGCGCGGTATCTTGCTCGACGGGGCCAAGGGCCGCTTCCTGCTGCAAATCTTCACGGAGACCTTGATCGGCCCGATTTTTTTCGAAATCATCGACCGGCGCGGCGACGACGGGTTCGGCCAGGGCAATTTCCGCGCCTTGTTCGTGAGCATGGAACGCGACCAGATCCGCCGCGGCGTGCTCAAGACCGAAGACCACTAGCGCCATGGCGCTGCGCTACCAAAGCGGCTTCGGTAACGAGTTCGCGACCGAAGCGCTGCCGGGCGCCCTGCCCGCGGTCCTGAATTCCCCGCAGCGCTGTCCTTACGGTTTGTATGCCGAGCAATTCTCCGGGACTGCATTCACGGTGCCGCGTCATGCGAGCCGGCGCAGCTGGTTGTACCGGATTCGGCCGGCGGCCATGCATGCGAGCTTCCGGCGCCTCGAGCAGGCCCGTGCGGGTCTTGCGGGCGATCCGCGCCTCGCGACACCGAACCAGTTGCGCTGGAGTCCGCTGCCGATTCCCGAAGAGGCGACGGACTGGATCGACGGTTTGGTGACGGTCTGCGGCAATGGCTCGCCGGAATCGCAAGTCGGCTGCGCGGTGCATTGGTACGTCGCGAACCGCTCGATGCGCGATCGCTACTTCTATGACGCGGACGCCGAGTTGCTGCTGGTGCCGCAACTCGGCGGACTGCGTCTCGCGACCGAACTCGGAACCCTGGAAATCGCACCGCTCGAAATCGCCGTGATTCCGCGCGGATTGCGCTTCCGCGTCGAATTGCTGGGTCCGGAGGCACGCGGCTACGTCTGCGAGAACTATGGTGCGGCCTTGCGCCTGCCCGATCTCGGGCCGATCGGCTCGAACGGACTCGCACGCGCGCGGGATTTCGAAACACCGGTCGCGGCTTTCGAGGACCTCGCGGGCGACTTCGAGCTCGTGACGAAATTCATGGGTGGCTTCTGGTCGGCACCGATCGACCACTCGCCGCTCGACGTCGTCGCCTGGCACGGCACGAACGCGCCCTACAAGTACGACCTGCGACGTTTCAACACCATCGGCTCGATCAGCTACGACCATCCGGACCCCTCGATCTTTTTGGTCTTGCAGTCGCCGAGCGATACGCCCGGCGCCGATGCGCTCGACTTCGTGATTTTCCCGCCGCGCTGGCTGGCCATGACCGATACCTTCCGTCCGCCCTGGTTTCACCGCAATTGCGCGAGCGAGTTCATGGGCCTGATCGAGGGCCGTTACGATGCCAAGGAGGACGGCTTCCTGCCGGGCGGAGCCTCGCTGCACAATTGCATGAGCGGTCATGGCCCCGATGCGGCGACCTACGAAAAGGCGCGCGCGGCGGATACCACGCAGCCGCAGTACGTCGCTGAGACGATGGCGTTCATGTTCGAAACGCGCACGCCGCTGTGTCCGACACCGATCGCGTTGGGGCTGCCCGAACTGCAGGCCGACTATCAGCAGTGTTGGAGCGGTCTGCCCAAGCACTTCTCGCCGGTGAACCGGCACGGCTCATGACGCCCGCGATCAATGCGACGCATGACGCCGCGCTCGGCAGCTGGGTCGCGAGCGCCAATCGCGTGGATGGCGACTTTCCGATCCAGAATCTCCCCTTCGCCGTGTTTCGGCGTCGCGGCAGCGACGAGGCGTTTCGCGCCGGAGTCGCGATCGGCGATCAGATTTTGGACCTGCGGGAGGTCTGTCGGCGCCGGCTCCTGGCCGCGATCGACGAGTCGACGCTGCTCGCCTGTTGCGAACCGACGCTCAACCGACTCATGGCCGCGGGCCCGGCGGTGGCCGCACCGCTGCGTGCGGCACTGAGCCAGGCGCTCGCGAGCGACTCGCGCGACGCGCCCGCGCTCGCCGGCGCGCTCGTCGCCCAAGCCGAGGCCGAGTATGCGCTGCCCGCGCAAATCGGCGACTACACGGACTTTTATGCGTCGATTCATCACGCGCGTACCGTGGGCGCGCAATTCCGGCCCGACCAGCCCTTGTTGCCGAACTACCAATGGATACCCATCGCATACCATGGACGCAGCTCCTCGATCGCGGTCTCGGAACAGGAGTTCGCGCGCCCGGTCGGCCAAAGTCTGCCGCGAGGCGCAGCGGCCCCGAGCGTACACCCAAGCCGGCGACTCGATTTCGAGCTCGAAATGGGCATCTTCATCGGCTGCGGGAACCCGCTCGGCCAGTCCATCGGCATCGAAGAGGCCGAGTCGCACGTCTTTGGGCTGTGCCTGCTCAATGATTGGTCGGCGCGCGACGTGCAGGGCTGGGAGTATCAACCCCTGGGTCCTTTCCTCGGCAAGAACTTCGCGACCACGATCTCGCCGTGGGTAGTGACGCTCGAAGCGCTCGCGCCCTATCGACTGCCGTTCGCGCGCCCGGCCGGCGATCCACACCCGTTGGCCTACCTCGACGGCGCCGCTAATCGCCACAGCGGCGTACTCGACGTCGAGCTGGAGGTCGCGCTGCAGACGGCTGGCATGCGCTCGCGCGGCAGTCCGCCGCGGGTCTTGGCCCGATCGAATTTTCGGCATGCCTACTGGACGATCGCCCAGATGCTGGCGCACCACACGGTGAACGGCTGCAATCTGCGGCCCGGGGATCTGCTCGGCACGGGCACCTTGTCCGGACCCGAACCCGGCGAGGCCGGCTCGCTGCTCGAGCTCACGGACGGCGGCCGGCGGCCGCTCATGCTCGACGCTGGCGAGACGCGCGGATTTCTCGAAGACGGTGATCGCGTCGTGCTGCGCGCGTGGTGCGAGCGACCGGGCTTCGCGCGGCTCGGCTTCGGTGCCGCTGCCGGCACCGTCGTCGCGGCGCATGCTCCAGCGCATCCCGCGCCGCCTCCGCCGGCGCATCATTTATAATGCGCTATGAAAATCTCCGGGACGCACTACCGCGGCATCTGGCATACCCCTGGGGGAGCCATCCGGATCATCGATCAATCGCGGCTGCCGTTCGAATTCGCAATCACCGATCTCGACACGGTCGCCGACGCGGCGCAGGCAATCCGCTCTATGGCCGTTCGCGGCGCGCCGCTGATCGGTGCAACGGCCGCGTACGGCGTGGCGCTCGCGATGCGTGAAGGAAACTCGGACGAGGATCTCGCGGCTGCGGGCCGCCTGTTGATCGCGACGCGCCCGACGGCAGTCGATCTCGCGTGGGCGATCGCCCGCATGCGCAAGGCACTGCTGGAGCTTGCGCCCGAGCGCCGCGCCGACCGTGCGCTCGAGATCGCCGGCGAGATCAGCGACGCCTATGTCGCGCAATGCATCGCCATTGGTGAGCATGGGATCGAATTGATCCGCGCGCTGGCCGGAGCGCAGCAGCGCATCAATATTCTCACGCATTGCAATGCCGGCTGGCTCGCCTGCGTCGATTGGGGTACGGCTTTATCATCGATTTATCGCGCCCACGATGCCGGCATCCCCGTGCATGTGTGGGTCGATGAGACGCGGCCGCGTAATCAAGGCGCGTCGCTGACGGCCTTCGAACTCGGCGCCCATGGCGTGCCGCACACGGTCATTGCCGACAACCTGGGTGGACATTTGATGCAGCAGGGCGAGGTGGACATGGTGCTCGTCGGCAGCGATCGCGTGACGGCGGCCGGCGATGTCTGCAACAAGGTCGGCACCTATCTCAAGGCGCTCGCCGCGCGTGACAATGCGATCCCCTTTTACGCCGCGATGCCGATCAGCACGATCGATTGGTCCATCGCGCAGGCGGCCGACGTGCCGATCGAGGAGCGCTCACCGCGCGAACTCACGCACGTCACCGGGCAGAGCGCGGCCGGCCGCATCGAAACCGTGCGCGTGATCCCGGAAGGTAGTGCGGCTTTGAATCTAGGCTTCGACGTGACGCCGGCGCGACTCGTCACCGGGTTGATCACGGAACGCGGGGTTTGTGCAGCGAACCGCGAGGCGCTGCGCGAGACCTGCCTCGATCGAGCGTCGAGCCATGCATGATTTGCCCCACGGCGAGGACCGCGACGCCCGAGCGGCGCTGGTCGCCACCTGCCGTGAATTGGGACGCAGCGGCCTGAGCCACGGCAAGTCCGGTAACGTGAGTGTCCGGCGCAATGCCGAGGAATTCTTCGTGAGTCCCTCCGGCATGCCCTACGAGCAGCTGGAGCCTGAGGATATCCCTGTGGTGCACGTCTCCGGCCGTTGGTGCGGCCGCCGCCGGCCGTCGAGCGAGTGGCGCTTTCATCGCGACATCTTCGCTACGCGCCCCGATGTCGGCGCCATCGTGCACACGCATTCGCGCCACGCCGCCGCTCTCGCCTGTACGGGGCGCGGCATCCCCGCTTTTCACTACATGGTTGCCGTCGCCGGCGGCGCGGACATCCGTTGCACGCCCTATCACCCGTTCGGCACGCAGGCCCTGTCGGACGCAGCGCTCGCTGCGCTCGAGGGCCGTCGCGCCTGCCTGCTCGGCAATCATGGCGTCATTGCCTGCGGCAAGGATCTCGGCGCGGCCTTGGCCCTTGCCGGGGAGGTCGAGAACCTCGCCGCGCAATACTGCACGGCCCTGCAACTCGGCGCGGTGCGCATCCTCGATGCGGACGCGATGCGCATCGTGATCGACAAATTCCGCACGTACGGCAAACAGGACGCGGTCGATCCGGAGCTCGTGTTTGCTGCCGAATCGCCACCGGAGAGACACTGAGCATGCAGAACCCGAGCGCCGTGAACCGCTACCGGACCTTGGATCTCGCCGCAGTCCCACCCCTGCTTGCAGGCTTAGGAGTGATCCGCGAGCGGCTCGGGGGCCGCCCCGCCGACTGGCGCATCCGCGAAGTCGGTGACGGCAATTTGAACCTCGTGTTCCTCGTCGATGGGCCGTCGGGCAGCGTTTGTGTCAAACAGGCGGTGCCTTATGTGCGCGCCGCCGGACCGTCCTGGCCCATGTCGCTCGACCGCGCGTTTTTCGAGAACGCTTATTACCAAGCCGTCGCACCGTTGGTCGGGCGACGTATACCCGCGATTTATCATTACGATCCCGAGCTGTATTGCACGATCATGGAGCGGCTCTCGCCGCACATCATCCTGCGCCACGGCCTCATCGCCGGAAACCTCTATCCGAACCTCGCCGAACACATGGGCGAGTACGTCGCGCGGGCGTGCTTCTTCACGTCGGATCTCGCCCAAGCTTGCGAGCGCAAGATGAGCGGCGTGGCCCTGTTCGCCGGCAATCAGGCCTTGACCCGCATCTCGATCGATCTGATTTTTTCCGATCCCTACCTCGCGAGCGAACGCAACCGCCATACTTCGCCGCAGCTCGATGAACTCGTACGCGAGTTGCGGCGGGACGCCGAGCTGAAAATCGCCGTCGCGCGCTTCGGGCGAAAGTTCCTGACCCAGACCGAGGCCTTGCTGCACGGAGACCTGCATTCCGGCTCGGTCATGGTCACGGCCGACGATACCCGCGTCATCGATCCGGAGTTTGCGCTCTACGGTCCGATCGGCTTCGATCTCGGCGCGTTTTTCGGCAACCTGCTGCTCAATGCCTATGCGCAGCCCGGTCATGCGAGCGCCGCCGACGATCGCCGCATGCAGCGAACCTGGGTCCTCGAGCAGGCGCGCCGCTTCTGGCTGGCGTTTCGCGGCTCGTTCCTCGCGCTCTGGCGCGAGCGGGCCGGCGATGGCTACCCGGGTGCCTTGTTCGCGCAGCCGGCCGATGCCGCGCGCGTCGATGCCGCCCGCGAGGCCTACATGGAGACGCTGTTCGCCGATATGCTGGGTTTCGCCGGCTGCAAAATGATCCGCCGCATACTCGGGTTTGCGCACGTACTCGACTTCGATGCGATCGAGGATCCATCGCGTCGCGCCGCTTGCGAAGCGCGAGCCCTCGCGCTTGCGCGGCGGCTGCTCACGCATCCGGCGGAATTCCGGTCGATCGATGCGGTGATCGAGGCGGCGAGCGCGACCGCGTCTCAGCGCCGCTGAACGAACTTCGCCACGTATTCATCGGCGGGATGTTCGAGGATCTCGGCCGGCGTGCCCACCTGCACGACGCGACCATCTTTCATCATTGCCACGTGGGCGCCGATGCGGATCGCCTCGTTCAAATCGTGCGTGATGAACACGATCGTCTTCTTGAGGCTGCGTTGCAGATCCAGCAAGAGGTCCTGCATCTCCACCCGGATCAAGGGGTCGAGTGCGCTGAACGCCTCGTCCATGAGGATCACGTCGGTGTCGGCGGCCAGCGCCCGCGCGAGACCGACCCGTTGGCGCATGCCCCCGGAGAGTTCCACGGGGTGCTTGGTCTCATAGGCGCCGAGGCCCACGACCTCGATCCAGCGCCGCGCCTTCGGCCAGGCCTCGCTGCGCGACTCACCGCGCGTGCGCAGCCCGAAGGCGACGTTCTGCAGGACCGTCCGATGCGGCAGCAGTCCGAAGCCCTGGAACACCATGCTGACCGAACGACGTCGGAAAGCGCGCAAGCCCCGCGCGTTCAAGGCCATGATGTCGCGGCCGTCGAACAGGATCGCGCCCGTCGAGGGATCGATGAGCCGATTCAGATGCCGCACGAGCGTCGACTTGCCGGAGCCGGACAGCCCCATGATCACGAAGATCTCGCCGCTCGGAATCGCGAGACTGACGTCGTTCAGAGCGAGGCTGCAGCCGGTGCGCGCGAGGATCTCGAGTTTGTCGACGCCCTGGCGCGCGAGCGCCAGGGCCGCGGACTCGTTGCGGCCGAACAGCTTGCTGACGTTGCGAACTTCGATGCTAGCCATTCTTTTCACCGGGGCCGGCGCCGTCGCTGGCGCGGCGCGCGCCGAAGCCCTGCGTGATCCGGTCGAGGACCACGGCCAGGATGACGATGCCGATTCCCGCTTCCAGGCCTTCGCCGACGTCCAGCGACTGGATGCCGTTGAGCACCTGCTCGCCGAGTCCGCGCGCACCGATCATCGAGGCGACGACGACCATCGACAGAGCGAGCATGATCGTCTGATTGACTCCGGCCATGATGCTCGGGCGGGCGAGCGGCAATTCCACGTTGAGGAGCATTTGCAGTGGCGTCACGCCGAACGCGGTCGCGGCCTCCTTGATCTCGGGATCGACGTGATCGATCCCGAGCGCCGTGAGGCGGATCATCGGCGGCAAGGCATAGATCACCGTCGCCAGGATGGCCGGGACCTTGCCCAGGCCAAACAGCATCAAGGCCGGAATCAAATAGACGAAGCTCGGCATCGTCTGCATGACATCCAAGGTCGGCAGGACGAGCGCACGCGCGAGCTTGTATTTCGCCGTCAGGATGCCGGACGGCAGGCCGATCACGAGCGCCACGAGACTCGAAATCAGCATCAGGGTCAGGGTCTGCAACATCAGGTCCCACAAGCCCAGCACGCCGACGACGAACATCAGGGCGCCGACCACGAGCGTGAGTCCGGGACGCCGCGATCCGAGCCACGCCAGACCCATGAAGATCGCGACCATGAGCCACCAGGGAACGTGGCGCAAACCCGCGTCGAGCAGCACGATGACCTGCAACGCGGCGTGCGATGCGGCGCGAAAAGCCGCTCCGTTACGGGTCACGAGAGCGGCGACGGCCGCATTGACCGGCTGCCGGATCGAGATCACGAGGCTCGGTGGAAACAATGCCGTCGCATCTTCCGCCTGTTGCACCGTGGCTTCCGCCGTGCCGGACTCACGCAAGCCGGACGTAATGCGCGCAGCGACGTCATCAGGGACCCAGGCCTGCCAGATCTCGGGTCGTTCCTTGAGGAATGCGAGCGCCTGCGTACGGGCATCGCGCTGTTTTTCCGCCATCGTCGCGAGATTCGCGTTCAGGACAGCGAGCGGAAAGTTCGCCTTGGCGAGGATCGACACGATCTCGGGCGCCGCGGCGGCGAAGGCGCTGGAGACGCCGTAGACGATGACCGACGGGGGTGAGGCGCAGCCGCGCCCGTTCTTGCCCCCCGACAGCGTCATGGCCTGCCAACACGCCGCTGTGTACGGCGGTTCTTCCAAGGCCTCGAGCTGCAGGCGGCCGGCAATCGCGCTCGGCGACCAGTAATAAAATAGCACCGGCTGACCCTGCAAGTAAGCGGAGACGATGGCCGCATCCATCGCCGGGCCGGTGCCCGGCCGGAAATCGATGTACCGATCCGCCAAGCCGTAGGCGTTCAACTTGTCGGTGTTCTTGTCCTCGCAGGTCCAGCCCGAGGGACAATTGAGAAATCGCCCGTGATCGGGCTGTTCCGGATCCTTGAACAAGGCGACATATTTCGGTTCGCGGAGTTGGAACACACTGTGCAAGTCGGGAACGGAGGCGGCAATGTGGCGCGCGGGATCCCCTTTGATCAGGTACTCGGGAACCGCCCAGCCTTCGGTCGCGCCGGTGAAGCTGTTGCCGACCGCGCGCACCTTGCCGGCGTCGGCCGCCTTTTTCCAGATATCGCTGCGATTGACCCACTCCTCGGCAATGATCTGCAAATCATTGTTGGCGAGCGCTTGCTCGAAGGTCAGCGTGTTTCCGGGGATGGTCTCCGTGCGGCAGCCGAGGCCGCGTTCGAGGATTTCCTGAGTCACGGCCGTGATGAACTCGCCGCTGGCCCAGTTGAGGCCTGCGAGCACGATCGGCGCTGCGCCTGCGCAATACGACGTGCGGGTTTCGGCTGGCGCGGCGGAGCGAGCGTCGGCGGGTAAGGACGCGCCGGCCGCTATCCAGGCACTGGCGACGAGATAAATCAGCGCCGCGGCAAGAGCCAACGGGCGTGCGCGGGCGCCGCAGCGGCGCACTAGATCAGCACCGGGTAGCCGAGTTGGGCGGCCTGCTTCTCGAGTTCCAAGACGTCCGCGAAACTCTCTGCGGGCGGAGAGTCGATCGCCGCGAGCAGCAGTCGCTCACGCACGTCCGCCAACTCGGGAGCGGCGACGGCCGCTGCGAGCGCGTCCCGCAAGACGCGCGGCGTCGCCGCGTCGCTGCCCGCACGAGCCGTGATGTACGGCAAACAGGGGGAGGACGCCGTCCAGCAAAGCACCCGGACCACTTGCGTGGCCTGCGGCTCGAGACGCTGAAAATGCGCGAAACTCACGCAGTCGATCGCCGCGACATCCGCCTCGCCATTCGCCACGAGCGCGAGGCTGCGGCGGTGAGCGCCGCTGACCGCGACGGTCGCGAAGTAGCGTGCGCCCTCGGCCAGCGGGGCGATCGCCGCGCGCAGAAGGTTCATGCCGCTGTTCGAGTCGACTTCGTTGATCACGCAGCGCCGACCCCGCAAGTCGCCGAGCGTCTGCGCGGCATCGGTTGTGCGCACGATCACAGCGCTGCAATAGGTCGCGCCGACGCAGCCCGGCGCGGTGTAACGCGGTGTCGCAACGACGCGGATTTGCTCTGCATGCCACTTCGCCAACGGATACTCGCAGCCCTGACCCAGCAGCAAGGCCGGGTGTCGCCAACTCTCTGAAGATGTACGCCGGCGATCGAGCCGCGGCGGGACGTCACGCAAACCGGCGGCGCGCAAGCGCGTAGCCACCGCGGTCCAGAGCGTATCATGAGCTTCGGCAAGCTCCGGAAAATCGTACATCGGAAGGGACGCGATGCGCGGGGCCGTCACTCCACGCTCTCGTATTCCAGGGTCCGCGGCACGGGTGCAGGTGCCACGGGCACGGGCGCGGCGCGCAGCGGCGGACGCACCGGATGTTCGAGGGTCAGGATGGGGTTGAAGCAATGCGCCGACGCGATCGCCGCGTAGCCGCCCTCGTGAACCAGAGGCGTTCCCGCATAGTGGGCGCGCATGCCGCGCCACAGACGCGGCAGCTCATACCACGGCACCGAGGCCTGAGCATGGTGCACGATATGCAAGTTGTTATTGAGAAAAAGCAGCGCCCAGAAGCGATTGGTCTCCACGACCACGGTGCGCATGCGCGGGTCAGGGTGAGCGCGGTGCTCGGCAAACGAGCGCAGCAGCGAGATCGCAACGCCGGGATAGACCATCAAGCCGACGTAGGCCCAACAGGGGATGTGGCAGATGCCGACGACCCAACCGAGCACGAGTGCGATACCGGCCAGATGCCGGGCCCAGATCAGGGCGCGGCGCGCATCGCCGGCCCGGATTCGGCGCATCTCCGCGGCCCAGAAGGCCGCGATGCTCAGCGCAGGACCTAGGAGCAGGCGCCCCGCGAGCGTCGTATTCGCGGCGTGCAAAGCCCGCGACAGGTTCCCAAGCCCGGCGGCGCGGTCGGGTGTGAGGTAAAACGACTCCGGGTCCATGACCGGCACGGTCAGATATCGTCCGCCGTAGCGATGATGGCGCAGATGCAAGTCGCGATAGACCGCATAGGGCAGCCACAGCGAGAGCGGCGCGCAAGCGAGCGTGGCATTGAGCGCACGCCAGGGCGTTGGATGATCATGGATCGTCTCGTGCTGCAGGGAGCCGTACCAGGCGAGCATGAGACTCAGACCCAAGGCGACGAGCCACAGCGGCAGGTCAGCGTAAAACCAGGTGAGCGCGAAAAACAAGCCGTAGATCGTGAGCGCGACGGCCAGTGTAGGGAGTTCGATCTTGTCGGTCTGAGCCGTCGGGCCGCGTTGCAGTCGTCTTCGGCTCATGGTCGCCTATGGGAGATACGTCGATTGCAAAAAAGATGCACGCGCTACAATACCTCCGCCTCTCACAGAAGAAAATGGCATTCCGCCCAGGAAACACCATCCGATGCGGGAAATGCGCACCTAAATATCGGAATTGAGACGCCGCCCGCAGCAAATCGAACGAGTCGCTCTATCGAGATGCGATTTTCTTCTGACCGGAACCGGCCCGTGCCAATTGCAGCGCGGCCGCATCGAGCCGGCGACTACCCGTGCCCTGCTCGACCGTCGGTTCGGCGGTGAGCCGACCCCGCACGTCGCACTGCAAGCGGCGCTCGCCAGGCGTTACAATGCATGTTCTTTCTTCAGCCCCAGCGGAGCGCCTCATGCCTACCTCGTTCGTCCTCAATGGAAAACCAACGCATTTGGACGCCGACCCGACGATGCCCTTGCTCTGGGCCGTACGCGAACTGGCGGGATTGACGGGCACGAAATTCGGGTGCGGCGTGGCTCAGTGCGGCGCTTGCACCGTACACCTCGAGGGACAGCCGATCCGCTCCTGCGTCACGCCGCTCGCCGCGGTAGCGGGCAAGCACATCACGACGATCGAGGGACTGCACGGCAAGCCCGCAAAGGCGGTGCAGGCCGCCTGGGTCAAGCTCCAGGTGCCCCAATGCGGCTACTGTCAATCCGGACAGATCATGTCCGCAACTGCCCTGCTCGCCAAGAATGCCGCGCCGACTGACGCGGACATCGACGCTGCGATGAGCGGCAACATCTGCCGCTGTGGGACTTATGGACGCATTCGCGCCGCGATCCATGCGGCCGCCGCCACGTTGGAGGCCTGAGCCATGGCTGCAAATCCTCGCGATGTACCGCTCACCTCCCGACGCGGTTTCCTGCAGGCGGCCGGCGCGGCGTCTGCCGCCGCGCTGACGATCGGCTTCGAATGGCGCCTCTCGGGCCGGCGTGCCATGGCCGCGGGCGCCATCCCGGCCACGGGCGATACGAACTTCGTGCCCAATGCGTTCGTGCGCATCGGCGGCGACGACAGCGTGACCATCATCGCCAAGCACCTCGAAATGGGCCAGGGCAGCTATACCGGCATTGCCACGGTCTTGGCCGAAGAGTTGGATGCGAACTGGGCCAATGTCCGCGTCGAGAGCGCACCCGCCGATGCGAAACGCTACGCCAATCTCGCCTTCGGGATGCAGGGGACGGGCGGCAGCTCGGCGATGGCCAATTCTTGGAACCAGCTGCGCGAGGCCGGCGCCAAGGCGCGCGCCGTGCTGCTGGCCGCAGCGGCGCAGCAGTGGCAGGTCCCGGTGACGGACTTGCGCGTCGAACACGGCGTCATCCATTCTCCCGACGGCCGGCACGCGACCTTCGGCGCCTTGGTCGCCACCGCAGCGACACTGCCCGTTCCCGAAACCGTCGTTTTGAAGGACCCGGCGCAATTCAAACTGATCGGCCAGACGATACCGCGTGTCGATGCGGTCGCGAAATCGAACGGTACGGCGCAGTTCACGATCGACTTTGCTTTGCCCGGGATGCTGGTCGCGCTGCTGCAGCGGCCGCCGCTGTTCGGTGCGACCGTCAAGAGCCTGGATGCCTCGGCCGCGCAGGCCATCCCCGGAGTCGTCCAAGTCGTGCAAGTGCCGGCGGGTGTCGCCGTCATCGCGACGGGCTTTTGGGCCGCGAAGCGCGGGCGCGATGCGCTGCAAGTGCAGTGGGATGACACGCAGGCGGAGAAGCGCAGCTCCGCGGCGATCGTCGCCGAGTACCGCGACTTGGCGGACCGGCCGGCTGCCTCCGCGCGCAAGGACGGCGATGCATTGAAGGCAATCGCCGGCGCCACCAAGAAAATTGCGGCGACCTACGAGTTCCCCTATCTCGCGCATGCGCCGATGGAGCCGCTCGATGCGGTCGTCAAGCTCAGCAGCGACCACTGCGAGATTTGGGCCGGCGATCAATTCCAAACCATCGATCAAGCGAATGCCGCGCGCGCCGCGGGCCTCGAACCGGCGCAGGTCAGCATCCATACGCTCTACGCCGGCGGCAGCTTCGGTCGGCGCGCGAATTTTTATTCGGATTACATCGTCGAAGCCGTGTCGATTGCCAAAGCCCATGGCGCCGGCGTACCGATCAAGCTGCAGTGGACGCGCGAAGACGACATTCATGGCGGCCTTTATCGCCCCCTATACGTGCACAAACTCGAGGCCGGCTTGGACGAGCACGGTGCGCTCGCCGGCTGGCGCCACGTGATCGTCGGTCAATCGATCATGGGAGGCACGCCCTTTGCCGCCATGGTGAAGAACGGTATCGATCCGACCTCGGTCGAGGGCGCGGCGAATCTGCCCTACGCGGTGCCGAATGTGCAAGTGGATCTCGCGACGACGAAGACCGGCGTGCCGGTGCTCTGGTGGCGCGTGGTCGGCAGTTCCCATACCGCGTTTGCCGTCGAGAGCTTCATGGACGAGGTCGCGCACGCCGCCGGCAAGGATCCTTACGAATTCCGGCGCAGCTTGCTCGAGCGGGAATCGCGCATGCGCGCTGTGCTCGATCTCGCCGCCGAGAAATCGGGCTGGAGTACGGCGCCGCTGCCGCCCGGCAAGGGACGCGGCATTGCCGTTGCGGAAGCCTTCAACACCTATGTTGCCCAGGTGGCCGAAGTCACGGTAGGCGCGGACGGCAAGGTCAGGGTGGACCGTGTCGTCTGCGCCGTGGATTGCGGCACGCCGATCAATCCCGACATCATCACGGCACAGATGGAAGGCGGCATCGGCTTCGGCCTCGGCGCGATACTCTATGGCGAGATCAGCTTGCAGGACGGGCATGTCGAGCAGAATAACTTCGACAGCTATCGCGTCCTGCGCATGAACGAGATGCCCAAGGTCGAGGTGCACATCGTCGCCTCCGCCCTACCCCCGACGGGCGTCGGCGAACCCGGCGTCGCGCCGATCGGTCCGGCCGTGGCCAATGCCGTGTTCGCCGCGACCGGCAAGCGGGTGCAGACTTTGCCATTCACGAAAGGCGGATTCGCGTAAGCGTCGCGGTTCTGAGCGCTAACAGGCACCACTACGGCGACGCCACATCCACCGACCAAGCGTCGACCCGCAGCGCTTTCGCGAACTGACGCCGCAGCGAGCGTTTAGCCCGAATGACGTAGGGCTCAATTGCCAGAGCGGCCGCCGTGGTCGGCAACCACCGCGGCGATCGTCTCGGCGAGATAGGGACCGAACGTCGGGTCACACCAGACGAGGTAGGCGCGCCCCTGGGCCGTGGCCTGCAGCAGCACCAGCACGGCGACGCCGACCATCATGGTCATGATGATGGGCTGAGCTTGTTCTGCCAACGAGGCGAAAGGGACGTTGCAAACTTCGGCGAGCACGGCGTCGCTGCCCGCACCGGCGAGCACGAAACCCCAATCCTCGCGCAGTACCGGATACACGCCCGCGGGGCGCTCGCGCAGCGCGTGAGCCAAGCCTGCGATCACCGGCGCGGGACTTGACTCGTCGAGAAAGAACTCGCTCGTGCCGAGCCGGGCGATCATCAGTGCCTCGCTGCCGGAGCCCTGCGCCGGCACGGCAGCCCAGGTGTTCGACTGCGTGGGGATCCGGAGTCCTTGCGCAAGAAGCCATTCGGCCGCACCCGGCCCCTTGACGGCGAAGCACTCTTGTTCTTGACGCCGCTTCCATTCCAGCGTCGTCATGAGGACGCCACGACGGGCGCGCCGACGCCGCTGAGTCGCGCAACCGGCATTCGTTGTCGGGTATTGTGGGGATCGTAAAATGGGGTCGGTGTCACGCGCCCACGAAGCAGCGCGCCCGCCTCGATGCGGATCGTGATTTCACGACCCGGCACGGCGAGTTCGGGCGTGAGCATGGCGAGACCAATCGCCTTGCCCAGGCTGTGCGAGCGCACGATGCTGGTGACGCGCCCAGCGATCGCGCCATCCGCGATGATCAAATGGCATTCTTTGGGAATGCGCGCCTCATCGAGGATCTCGATTCCGACCAACAGCTGGCGAGGCGCCCGCGTTTGCACGATCTTGAGACTGCGCTGACCGACGAAAAACGGCTTCTTCATGTTCACGGCCCACATCGCGTTCGCCTGGATCGGATCGGTCAGGCCATCGGTATCCTGGCCGACGATCAAATGCCCCTTCTCGAGTCTGAGGACGCGTTGGGCTTCGACGCCGAACGGTCGGCCGCCGCCGGCCCGGACCGCCGCCGACAGCGCCTGCCAGACTGCGGTCGCAGCCTGTGCCGGGACATGGATCTCATAGCCCAACTCGCCGACGAAGCCGACGCGCAGCAGGCGCGCGGGCGCGCCGGCGACGCTCGCTTCCCGTACGCCCAAGAATGGAAAGGCCGCATCGCTCAAGTCAGCGTCGGTCAGGGCTTGCAGCAAACGTCGCGATTCCGGACCCGCGAAATTGAACGCGGCCCGATGGCCCGTGACGTTGACCAAGCCGCAGTCGAGACCCCAGAGTGCATTGAGGCGCAACAGTTCGCGAAACACGGTCGCCGACCCGCTGGTCGTGGTCGTGAAGTAAAAGGCGTCCGGCTGCAGCCGGGCGATGACGCCGTCGTCGATGATCACGCCCGCCTCGTCGAGCATCATTCCGTAGCGCGTCATCCCGACGCGCAAGCCGGCATAATTGCCGGCATAGACGCGTTCGAGGAACTCTGCGGCCTGCGGGCCGTAGATCTCGATCTTGCCCAGCGTGCCGACATCGATGAGTCCGATGCGTTCGCGTACCGCGGCGACCTCGGCGGCGATGCTCGCGGCGCGTGACTCGCCGGCCACGGCGTAGTATTCGGGGCGACGCCAATTGCCCGCAGGCATCCACACGGCGCCCGCGGCCGCATGGAGCGCATCCACGGGCGTGCGGCGCTCC
>Ga0209208_10000159_pt1 | contig 74346 bp, 38 predicted proteins | sample S1TSphfallax_3_FD_187694 | JGI IMG/M metagenome (GOLD analysis project Ga0209208, IMG submission 187694) | Host-associated microbial communities from peat moss isolated from Minnesota, USA - S1T2_Fd - Sphagnum fallax MG (SPAdes) (version 2) | ecosystem: Host-associated > Plants > Peat moss >... | reverse complement strand
ACTCTGGAATTGCCCTGGGCAAACTAGTACAAACACTTGTACTAGTGTAACCAAAAAAGAGGGGCTAGATAAACTCCCTAAGAACACATTTAACATACATCAAATTCCAGCATCAGCTGTATAAACAAGATTCATGAAATCCATAATTTATCCAGCTTTTCCACTGTTAAATGTTCATGAAGACTAGCTATCCCATGTTGTCAGATAACTGAAAATATGTCTGCAGGGGTCAGACCACTCCGATTTCACTCTCTTGAGCTTCAACTGACCGAACTGGCATATCTGGAGCTTCCCTCAACATCAATACAATCAATCAATAAATAGCTATGACAGCTTAACCCAATGTCACTCAAGCCATTCCCATACCCACAACTGCCAATAATTTCCTAGTAGACAACACACTAAAACTTCTGACAGCATATAAAGCCCAACTTGGAATGCTGATGTCCCCGTTGACTTTGCAATACAAACTCAGGAAGTTTGACAAATGTTGCTTGACACCAACCAGAAAAATTCTACAGAACCCAATTAAGTGGTGTAAGCACACACTCGGAGGTCCCAGGCTGTTGGGTACTCTCTTCCATAATCCAAAACAGTCAACATCCCCACAACAATAATCACTCAAACATGCTCCTTTGCCAATTGGTCGCTCACGAAATCCGTAGATCTCCCACCATTCCCCTGATCATAGACTTATTTCCATGAATCCACACATTCTTTCTAAGAGGTCAACTGGGCAGCGGAAAAGCAAGATAATCCTCCAGAAAGATAGTTACAACCTACTAATTTCGGGCATTCCTCCCTCAAGCACAAGTCCAAATTCTGCATCAATCTCTACATACAAAATCACACAACACCAGCTAAAATACTTAGCTACCAAAACACCGCCCCTTTGTAGTCGCGCTACTCCCTTGCTCCATACCACGAACCATTCCCCTCCATACAAGAGTAAAACAACGATCATTATGCTAATCCCTAAACTTTCACATAAACTTAAAAACAAGCTTATCAGCACATGAAAGCTTCTTCTAGGAAACCTCTCTGTGAAGAACAAAACGACAAAACAGTGGACAGTTTCGGGCGCCATGAGTCTGATGGAGATTTGCCTGTCCAAACAGTAAACCCTAAAGACCTTCCATCCATACTTTTCTGTTACTTTAGATCATGGTGAAAGAGTTCCTATGTTTTTTCCCTTGTTTTCTTTTTTCAATTTTGTGATGTAGCAGAAGTCAAGATAATTTAAAACCAAATCAGGATATAAAGAAAAGATGAAAGTCAAAAAATAGTCTCGGCCCTTCTTATATATTGTATGCTACCTATAGTTACTAGATAGTTGATATCAAAATCTGGTGATTTTTTTATAAAATTGAGATTTGGTGACGAAAAACCCACAACACACTTATTTTTCACCATTTAAAATAACTTCCAGCTAGTGCAAATGAAACGACTGTTTAAAAAAATTCCAGATTTCTTTTGGTTGATTTTAAGCACTTTAAATATTGGGTTTGAAAACTAAATCAGGAATCCCCAAGTTCAAGTTATCTACGAAGATAGCTAAACACACTAAAGCTATATGTAAAATAACCTTAATATGTTCGAATTTAGATTTCATCCCCAACCCCTTATAAATCCCCCAAGGGATACTAGGGTCCTGAAAAAAGATTATAAAAGATAATTTTAAATTAAATTTTATAGTGTTCAATATATTACAACAATGTTGTATTGTTGTGTTTTTATATTTATAATATCAAGAATATATATTTTTTAATTTAATAATTATTGAATGTTAGGAATTTTTTTTCGAACAAATCTTCAATTGATTTATTGTTAGTTGTTCATAATATTTTTTTCATAAAAGGAATGCATAAATAATGTAGTTGATTTTAACCTTTTGATACAAGAAAAACATGTTTTTTTTAATGAAACTACATGTTCATTAAGTCAACATGATGAAAAAAAACAATCATATGATAGTTTCAAAGTGTTGAAATTTTGAAGCAAGCATCATGAGGGAAATGATTGGGCTAGTTGTTTATATTCATTAGATTCAAAATTTCTAACTTTAAACATAGGTTACGTGTGCAAAACATAATCATGTGGAAAAACATGATTAGAACTTTATTTTTGATTTTTTTACATTTCTACTTGTAAACCAAATATTAATGGGTGTCAAACCTTAGCTCACGCCTTTAAAATCATCACTTATTATTATCAATGCTAATGTGAAAATCAATGAAAGGAGATCAACATCCTTTGTTAAACTTTAACACCATTTCTATACATCACCTGCTTATCATATGGTTATGTCAAAAAGGTGAAATGTAGGGCTAAAGTGTGAAGAGACACTTCAAACAATCAATGTTAATCTGAAAAAGGGACCTTGAGGTCATTTTTCGGATCAGCACTATTTTCATCAACAAACGTTTAAGTCAACTATGTGTAAAAGTAACAATTGATGCTAATTCCCGCTTCAACTACTAGCACTAATCTTTGTTGACATAAGCACATGTTTGACACCCACTATTGATGCACAATTATATATGCATGTGAAAAAATATCATTATCACACAAATTGTTTTATTTTAAATTTACTTCATGTAAATATTGATTATAAAATGTAATCTTAAAAAAGTTCTAAAGTTTTTTTTTCTTTTTTTGAACCCTAATTGTTAATGGACCCCAAGGCCTATTATTTGTGAAGTGAATGAAATTTGTTAAAACTTAATATGAAACAGTGGAAAAAAATATTTTATATAATAAGATTGTAACAAGAACCATTATTAATTGAAGTTGCAATGATACTAGTGATGAAAGTTGAAACATAAGATGAAACTCCTTTAAACACCACTAAAATGAGTTCCAACCTCAGTAAGGCCAATATTTTATGGGCCTAATTTTATGATCCCATTCTACCTTTTGGCCAAAAATGCCGTTTTCATACCATGGGTTTCCTTGACTTTACTCTATTGTCCTTACACATATTATGGAGCCAGCTTCAATGTAGCTCCCAATATGTGGGGCCTGCTATAAAATCTCTAAGGTGCGTCATTTCTTCTAGATTGAGTTTCAATTCATTGAGATTGAGGGCTTTGTCTATTGTGTAGCAAAATGGAACCGTGCTTGAACAGCTTATTATTGCAAGCATAGATGGGCTTCTCTTTTGGGGGGAATCTTAACATATATGTCTTCAACACCCAGCTTACAAGTTTTTGGATCCCTTTCCATAAGGGTGATGAACTTGTGGACCAATTCTTAATTCTGCAAATAAAAACAATGGCCTTTGATCTACATACAAATTTGTCTTACAAATTTCCATACTCCTCTCTTTAATTCCTATCATCTTAGGAATGACATTAAAGTATTATACATAGTACCATGTGTCACAATTTCGAAGAAAGAAAACCTTTCATTCCCAAAGAAGAGAGAGAAGGCAAAAAGCTTACAAATGAGACAACTATTTCTATGTCACATTGAAAAGCACAGAGGTTTTAGAAACTAAAAAAAACGGTGCGGTTCCATGTTGTTCAGTAGTTCCAGTCAGTTTTCAATCTTGCGATAAGTATTTTCAAACATGAGGAGGGGTGTTGGGGGAAGACTAAATAATATTGTTTCTGAAGTTTGATCACAATTTTTTGTGTTGGGAGCTTTTGGTTTCTGCTCATTGAAGAGATGGTGTTGAAAAAGAAAAGAAGAATTCCATTTTTACCCCCAAAAGAATTGTGATGGAAAAGAAAATGTATTTAATAAAATGCGCCTAAATGGTTGAGTGAAACAAGCAAAGCGAAGCCCTAGTTGGCTAAGTACATGACTGTGTGCTCCAAAATCGACCTTGCCGATGGTTTCCTTGAAATGATGCATTAGGAGGAGCTGTGACGCTTGAAGCGAATTCTTCCATTTGAGCCTGTTTTTTAAGACCTTGGGGAGGGGATGGACCTTGTCAGAGTTCTGTTGATCATGCTTAATCATGGGCTAATTTAACTATTACTTCAGTCACGAATTAGTGCTTTTAATCACACTGAAATCCTGATCAGACTGCAACCCTCCAGCTGATTCTAAAGTCCACCATGTTCTAACTATTGACTCAAGACGGAGACGAAGAAGAATCACATCAAACAATCTGATATTTTTACAAGTTTTAGAATGGGTTTAAGATTTGTGAACATATGAACTGAAAAGAAATCAGTAAAGCTTCAAACTTTGATTTTTCACAAGGCGATCATGAGGTTCACTCCTTTGAAATCCCATCCGTATAGGACGGCACTAGAACAACAGAATTTCGTTTGGTACTTCCAACACTAGCACCTTCAGAGGCCATCAAATGCTAGCTGACATTCAAGAATTGGGGAACTTCCGCTAACGACCCGAGAATTTCTAGATTTTCAATTCCTTAATGTATTGCTAAGAACTGATTTTTCATATTCAAACAGGTTTGATGCAGCGCTGCTTGTATTGTGGGACTTAGTGCATCTAAGTTGTAGGCGCCGTAGTGAGTGCCACTGATCTACTATTGCTAGACCTTGAGCTCATTCACTTGTTGGCCGCGAAATCAATCCGGCGGAGTATTGCAAGTGTCGAAAGTGTTATGTGTGCCAATTCTAGTAGCAACTTCATCAGAATCAGTATCGAAGTTTCGACGTCGCAAGTTGCAAAAGACAAGACTAGGATTAATGCACTAGTGGCTTAATGACTAGTGTTGACCAGGGTTGCCGTTTGGTGGTGGCAGCACTGGAGCTCGCTTGTCTGCCCTTTGAGCGTGAAATTTGAAAGGACGGCCGTGTAGGAGGTCATTAGAGGAGTTCTCACCCCCGACTTGTGTTGTTTCAACGTTGCTTATATGAGGACGTGCTGCAGGAATTGCACCTTCAAATCTTCCAGAGTTTTCGTGATTATGAGAACAGCCTGATTCATCTTGTTGGCAGTCCGTGAATATGTCGAGCATGAAATCTGGTTTAAGGTCACCCGTATCGATGATGACTGGCGCGTCGTGGTTTCCTGGTAAAAGTAACCTCATCGCAGTTACGCCTTGCAGTTGTGTTGCGTCCAACAGTGCCAAGATCATGAAACACACTGTTCCTATCACCGAGAAGAGTCTCGGAGCCATGATTATTGTTATAGAAATTATCTAAGTTGCTAGATTAAAGCATTTGCCAAAGAGATCAACAGAGGGATCCACTATCCTAGTAGAGCAACAGCAAATGCTATTCAAGAGCAATAGAGAGCCACCAGATCCAAGTAGAGCAACAGCGAATGCTATTCAATTGATTGTCCAATCCTGAAAGTGTCTAATCGCAATGTAAAGTCTGATGGATATGCACGAGGTATTACAATTTGCAGAGAAATCTGGGACGTATGGAATACAATCAAGCTGCTTAATGCACTAAAGCATCGACTGGTGCGACATTTTATGGGCATGATCGCCCTGGGCCCAGGGGCGGTCGGGTCTTCAATTGTTCAACCACCGCAAAGAAGCAGCCTGATCCTTCATCCTCACGCGAATGCACTTTTGTTTTGACCTCCAGACTTCCCGACATCGCCGACTCCCAAATTAATTAATCTCCCTTGCTCGCCAAGTCTTGGCTAATCGCATGTCAATTAGATGTTTTTAAAAAAAAGGAATAATATGACCATCGCGGTTATGCATTATTCAAAGGCTCTCGCATTGCAACGACGTCGAGTTTGCTGGGAGCTGCTCGTCATCAGACAGCTGGTCACCGAGAAAGTAAAGTCTTGTTTGTTGAATAACGGGATGCTGATCACTAAATTACACGTCAGTGCTAGATCAAAGGGACTAGAGGCAAGTCGGGATGCAAATCACCAAAATATACGTCAGTCGGGATGCAGATCACCAAAATATACGTCAGTGCTGGATCAAAGGAGGTAGAGGCTTGAAATCGAGCTTCAAGACCTGCCGGTGTTGAAATACGACTGCGGACAAATTATTAAATTATATTTTGAATGACGTGTTGACACAACATCTTGGAGGAACTTAGTAGCCAACTCGGCATGGCGCACTAAGTCAATCGACCCCCACGTATCTGGGAACCACCCAAATTTTTGGAACCGCTAATTTATGAAGACATGCTTCCTTGAATACCAGGCAATGTCTAGCAGCTCCATTGGTGCTCAGTATGTGACTCAACAAATTAAAATTGGACATGAAAGAAAAGTTACACCATACCAGTTTGGGTCATTTTTGCATAGTTTGCTGAGGCTGGTAAAAGGTTGTACAGCAAAGCATAACACCTGCTGTTGATTGGTCAGATAGTTTGAATGATCCAGGTGGGTTGCTATTCCTTGTCTCCCACCTACTTTTAGTCCTCATTTTAGTTTAGGGCCATAGTTGCGAAAAACTAAAATCACTAAACTTGGATGTGAGAAATATTTTTGCAGGGTCACGTACTGAGCACTGCTGCAGACGCGTCCAGTTACACTTCAAATCTGCCAAGTATGATCCATCTAGGAATTTGTCCAGCTTGGTGGGGCTATATTGTTCCACTACCTCATAACTGGTCCTGCAAAGGCCACTTTCACATGGGCACCGGGCTAGGAACCTAGCATCCGGTTTCTATTTGGGCAGCGGGAGAACCAAACTCGATAGGTCAGTTTTAGTTTTCAAAAACCCAGACTTGAAGGGTCAGTTCTAGATAGGCTTTGATATAGAATTGAACCCAATTTTCTTTAGAATATTGGTTCCGGTTCTTGTTAGTTCCGGTTCTTGTTAGGGCACAGGGGTTAGGGTTTTGAGTGAACTATCTCATGCCTATCACTATGGTTTCTGCAATCTTCGGGGTTCTGGGATTTTGTACTTGTCAAGGTTTATGATTTTTATGGTCTTGGGGTTCCAGGATTTTGTATTTGTCAAGGTTTATGATTTTTATGGTCTTGGGGTTCCAGGATTCTCTATTCATTGAGGTTTTCATGGTCTGTGAACTTGAGAGATATAAGAGCACAATGCATGTGACAAGGTTTTTCTTTTTTCTTTTTGGGGTCAAATTGAAGGTCTGTCTGATCCAATAGATTCCAATGATTTTTTAAAAAGATTCTTAATACAATTTCTAATGTTTGTAGCATGGTTTTCTTGGCATGTGTGTTTATTTTCAAAAGTTTAAGAGGTCATTCATTGTTGGGGTTTAATAAGGAGTGTCTAACTAAAAAATCATTGCAAAGGACAAATTTAGATTTTTATAAAGCTAAATATATTGTAACTATGGTGTATTATTGTGTTACTCTTATTAAAATGCTAAGTAAATAACTTTTCTTTTATTGAATCTTGTATAAAAGTCTTTTTTTGAATCCTTGACCAATTTATGATTAATTGATCAATTGTCCATATTTAATAGTTCAAAACAAAATAAATTTGTTCTTAATATCCCCCTGGACCCAAAATCATTATTTATAGTCAATTCAAAACTGAAATCAAAGATTATTCTAAAAAGTCAAAAACCACCCAACATTGATGTGTACATGCTTTCGTGGGTAAACACTGCAGTTTTGGTTAGGAAAAATTGTATCAAAACTGGGAAAGATTTTCAAACTTCGAACCATAATGAAAACTGAATTTATTTTCTGAAGAACTGGATGCAAAATTAGATTCTCAGTTCTATTTTGATGTGTGAAACTAGAATCAATACATTCTTAAAAATGTAACAGGGGCCAGAATGGATGGTTAACCGGCGATCAATCATCAATTCTGATTCCAATTGGTAAGAACTCCAGATCAAAACTAGGACTGATTTTCAGAACTGGAACCAAAACCAAAACCGTCTTAAGGGGAAAAAAAGTACAATTGAAACTGTACCCTTCTAATTTGCACATGATTTAAAGATGTAAACCGAAACCAAAAAGTGAGACAATTTCAATTCATCTTTCATTGAAACCATAGGTTCTTCATAGAATTAAAGAATCATCCAAGGTTCAACACTTGAAAGAACAAAAAAAACAAGGGGTGTGTAATGGTTTGGACCTCAGCCCATTCTAGAGCATAACCAGTTTTCCTCACTGTCAATTTACGTCCCAAGCATGTTCTCCACAGTTGACCCCCATTACAAGTGAAACCAAACACAGCAAAAGTGGAAGCAGCAGATAGGACAAGTTTGAAAAAAAGTGTCTGAAAAGAACACTCAAACCAGTACAAAATCGGAATTACACAGTTATAAACTACAAACTGGTGGAATATCGGGATTGAAGATGTATAGTCTGCAAGGAATCGAGTGAATGGTAGCTGCATGAAATGGGTCAGATGGCTGGACCATCTGTCAATGGTTCAGAATGTCACCTATTTGAATCCAAAGCAATGTAGCAAAGTCACCAAATATGAGTATGTATGGGCTTGAAATGAACAGTGCACAAAACACATCGGGAACACAAATGTAAAACTTCCATTGATAAATATATAAATGTATATGAGCTTCACATACACAAAAAAGTCCCTTCAACACTCATGGGTCATCCACAAGCCAAAAAATGCATCCAGTTGGCACATTGCAGGGCTAAAGTCAAGTTCAGTGTTTGAAATACTGAAATACATGTGTATTCATTCGTGTTATTTTGAGTACATAGAAAATATGGGTTTAAACTTCTTAAGACTGGAGCTACATATTTGTTGACCTTGATGCATAAGTCTTGGTCCTCAAGCTTGAAAGCTCAATATTGGGGACGCACTTATGTTGTCACAAATATTGTTTTTTTTTTTCGACTTGATATTTTCAAATTTCAACCATGTCAATATAAAAAGAACTTTCACAATGCTTGTACATATTATGGTACAACCCAAAACATAAAGAAGTCAATTATTGAAAAAATCATATTTTAGAATATATTTGTGCAAAAACAATATTTGTAAGATTGTATTAGAAAGCACATATATTTGAAAAATGATTGATTTATAACATTAATGAAATTTATAATATTTATTGAACAATGTGTGAAAAGTTTGACCATTTTCATATCACAAATGGGGTTTTTCCAAAACAATTGACCATATAAGAATCACAAGATCAAGTGGAAGATGACAAAAAACGAGAATTAAGCGATTGTGTCATAATTTATTCATTTCAAATGCTTAAAGGAAAATATCTTGAACAAATTACTTGTGCAATCTTGCATGCACTATACCAAAGATATACACATGGTTCCTTGAATTTTAATTTTTGCAATTTATGCATTTTTCTCAAATAATATTAGATAAATTTACAATTTGATGAAAGACAAATTTATAAAGCCCAAACATCAATTTAATGAACCCCCAACCTATTTCTACCCAAATGGATTGACTTGTTGTGTGCATTTGAACTCACTAATTGGATAATTTGGTAGAGTATCAAGGACTTTGACACCTAATGATAATTGGTGGGACTAAAAAGATTTTTATCCATGGTTAATTTGGATGAAAATTTATTTTTCTGACATTACATTTTTTTTATTATCATAATAGGGAAATAATGATTAATATTTTATTTCCTTAAACCAAGTCTAAATGCAATAACCTTACTTTTTTTTGGATCCATCGGTCCAAATTGTTGTTGGATTGGTTTTAATTAAGGTTGCCCCAAGCTACCGAATGGAATTCCAAAGATTGTTCCATTTTGTTTTGTTTGGGATAATAACATTTCAAAATCAATTGTCAATTGAGAAGGAAAAAATTATTAGTAGTGGTATTTCAAAGTATTTGAAATTTTGGATGTTGAACATTGTGAAAGATAATATGTATGCAAAGGCCATGGGTTTCTATATTGAATATTGGGAGGTCTTTTACAATGCTTATCAAAACCACTTCCAAAGCAAAGTCCCATATTAATGGAGGGTTTTGGGCCATCTAGCAATTGGAAGGCTGATCATGTGCAATTAATTTTTCCAATTCCACTTATCCTTGAAGATCAAGAAGATCCAATTATCCTTTCATATATTTTTGGGCCTAAAAACACGAAACCATCTTTGAGGACAACAACATACATTCCCTATGAAGATTTGAATGAAGGAGATTTTATTTTCAATCATTCATTTGATCCTATAGGGTACCTCGTATGGATGGGAAGAATGTATAATGATGTTGTCAAGGATGGGAATGACAAGCATTAAAAAATGGTGCATGTTCAATGGTGGGTGCCCTATAAGAAAAAAATACACAACAATGTAGAGTTGTATCAAGACTATTAGCAAGGAAGGTGGAAATGCAATTTAGCAAACCCATGCAATGGGTAAAAATAAATTCAATTGCATTCACATTTCCTGCTAGAAAAAATGACAACTGTGAACGACACCATAATAATAATGATATGCATGGTAATTAGGCTAAAACAACATTGATGTGGCCAATGAAGTTACCCACATATAATACATTAAATTTTGATAATCATGTCAATTAAAATGATTTGTTGCATGATTAACTTTTTAGTCTTGTGGAATCTAGTAGTTAAACTTCTAGTTGGGTGCAAATACACACAAATGAGCCCCTAGGATTACTTTACAAAAGGAATGTGAATCCTTTTAAAAAAATTTCACTTTTTCATATGAATTTTTTTTAGAATGAAATCTTTTGCAACTTGTTATTAAAATACATATAATTGCCCCAATAAATCACATGTTTTATGTCAATCATTATTGAATAAATATGAATTTTTCAAAATGTGTAAATTGTAACACGTGTTTACTTAATTTAGGATTAAATTCTTTAGACAACCTAGTAGATGGGGGGTGGTTGCAAAGTAGGGTGGCTCACTTTTTGCACCATAATCCAATTTTTTCAAAATGGCATGCATTTACATGCTGTTAACATGGCATAAAAGAATGATTTTCCAAATTTGTAGTTAGAACTAGACTTTCAACTAGAAGAAAAAGACATCTATAAAAAATAACTATAACATATATATACACCAAATATATAATAATGGACTTTTGAAGTTGAAAAATATGGACTTGTTTACTATTTATGTGTCTATATACATACGTTTTTGTGTATGAATTTTATTTGGGATATATTATAGGGATTCAATATATGGTATGTTAAAACAAAAAGAACATACGTGGAAACCAATTGTTAAAAAAAAATTAACCAAAAACAAATTATGAACTTTTGAATGGCCTAAAATGAGCCATATTTTCATAAGTCCATATCGTAATCATTTTGGGGGGGGGTTTTCAATTTTAGTTTTTTTAACATATACATTAAAGAATTTTTTAGAATGGTTTATTTACATATGGGTTTTTTAATTCATTGACCACAATGTAATTCCTCACTAAATTAATGATATCAAAATAGATTGTCATTTTAACATTATCATATGGAATTTTAAGGAGTGGAACATTTGCTGAAATTGAGCCACCTTAGAGTGCATACACCTTGGGATCAACTCCACCTAATGGCCACCTGATATGACAAGTTTGTGATCATTTTATACGTGAATGCCACTTAAATGCATGCTTTAGTAAATTTATTACTAAGTAAACATGAAAATGCCACTAATAACTTCCAAAAAATAACATCAACATGCACATATTATGTTTAATGAAGGAGGGGAATGATGGCTGGATATATGACATGTGCAAAAAAACCAAAGCCTAACAAATGCTCCAAAAATGATGACATTTCAAAAGATTTCATATCAATTTGATGGGACACTTAGAATGCATTTTTAATCCATCTAAAATGATTAAACCCCTCAACTTGGGCTATTTTTATCCACTTTTAGGCTATATTGTAAAATGAAACTATTACAATTCTCAATTCTATAACAAACATGTCAATAATGTGTAAGAATTATTTCAAACCAAAGGTTAATGCTCCCATTAATGACAATGAAAAACTCAATTCTTTGAGTTTTAGACTAAGGACATCATGGCAATCCAACAATGGCTATAATGTCTACAAATTTTAAGTTGTTGCTCATAGTTTTTTTAAAAACTTAATAGTTTAATCAAATTTTATATACCATTTCTCTTAATGGCCATTGGGTGCAACATGATAGATTTTTGGTTTTAAAAGCCAATAATGGAAGGTTCAAAAAAATTTGTCAATTACAAACATAATTATCAAAATTTCACACAAGGCACACCAATGCCAATAATGAATAAGAATCATACTTTCATCTAATTTGATGATATTTTATGGTAGTTATATGAGAGGTGCAAGGTTCAAGTGGAGACATCTACTTTTTTGGTATACTTTATTTTGCTTTGACCCTGAGTTAGTTTTTAAAAACTTTGTATCCATTTTAATTTACAAAAGATAATTATCTTTGTTAGCTTCAAGTGAACTTAGAATAATTTGTTTGTGGTTTTTTCTAATCGTTGACAAGAGTAGTGGCATTTTTTGACAATAGGTAGTTCAAATTTTCAAGAATGTTGTATCATGTATAACTTTTGACAAACATTTTCAAATAATGCACTTGATCTAATAATGATGCATTTGCAAGTTCTTTTGAAGTGACACCCTCAATTTTTCTCATTGGAAGTACTTGCACTTTCAAGTTTGTACTACATAATGGGGTGCATTTTCTCTTTAAAGACCCACTCTTTGCGTAACAATTGCTTACGTTTGTAATTATTATAGCTTCAAAATTTATGTCATAAAAAAATATTACAATTTGTTTTCATTTCCATGATTGTTACATATTAGGTTGTTAAATCCTAAAATATAAGATGATGATGGTAAAATTAGAGGATGCAAAAGCATTAAAATGTGCTTGTAATGTTTGCTTTATGTCTTAAATGTATGTTTAATTGACCATTATAATGAAGAATTCATCCAATTTAAAATCAACTTTTGTTTTATTATATGTATGTTTGATACAATTTATGTCCAAAACCATCAACTTGCATGCTTACAGATTTTTTTGAATTTGAATCTACTTTGATATTTATTAATTTATAATTGAAGCAATAAAAGCTTTTAAATTTTTAAAAATAAATGCAAGGATTCTTTCATTAAAAATATGAAAATGTCTAGTTTATTTAATGTCTAGATGATGAATTTAAATTATATATATACATTAAATAATACTTAATCAATATATGAATATATGGGACATGTGTATGTAATATATATATATATGATAGATTAAACACTTGTACAAACGAATTTAATAAATATTTAAACATGTAAAATATTTTTTAAAAATTGAAACCAAAGTTTATAACCTAAATTTCATGAAGGTAGTATTGCATCTAGATCATCAATTTCACATATCTTGAAAGGTAGTTAATTTCAATTGTTAATGTGTGCCTTTGAAACAAGTAATATGTCAAAACCATTGATTATGCATACGAAGATGTTTCATGTTATAACATTAGCTCAAAATGGTGCCACCCATCATGAAGCAAGTTGCATAATGCACATTGTCACTAAAACACCTATTGCTTAATTTCTTTGAGTTGTAGCTTCATTTTGAAATTTTCCATTGAACTTGGAAAGCTTTGTAGGTGAAATAATGGCTTAGCTAAGTGTGGTGGGATTTTGAAGATTTTATGTTCTCTTTTAATTATTTTCATATATTGAACTTGTGTCATAATTCTTCACAAATTTTGGTGTGATTGTGGCACATTGTCAAGGTTTGCCATAGGTTTTAGGTGGGTGATTTGTAGTTTGCAACCATGCCAAGGATGAAGTTAAAAAGAGAGAAAGTTAGTGAAGTTTGGGAAACATTAAAAGAGGACACTCATATTAGAGGAGAATGAAGCAAATCACTTTGATGAAGATGTCTTCTTCACACCACCAAATAGTCCAACAAATCTAAAACCTACAATTATTGAGCCAACCCCTTTAGCATTGCATTGCCACTACACACCATCAAAATCTAGAAGGTTATTAAACTTGCATGAAAGGATTGTTGAAGAATTGTTTGATCCTTGATTTCTTGGCCATCCCGCTTGGCAATGTACTTTGTTTTTAACCCTATTCAATTCATGTTCCTATAAGTTCAAGATGCAAACTTTCAAAGTCTACAACACCTACTGGACCTAAGGTGCTAAGGATGACAATGCTACCTAGAAATCGAGCACTGTTTTCAAGCCATAATGTTTGTTGAACTAACCTACCAATGTTTTCAAAGATTTGGTGATGATTCTTTCTTAACCTCTGTTGTCCAATATGTTCAAAAGTTATGTGCATCATCTTAGGGTTTATTTGCATTAAGGATCATGACCTAATTACATAGGGAACAAACAAATGTGATGTCCATCAAAGAGATTTCAACATCAGGAGGTGTAAGGCTCGTAGAGCAACAATAACAATGTTTAGCAAAGGAGGAAGTTGCCGGTCATGAGTGTGAAGAGTTGAATTTTGTAAGGTTAGAGTTGGATCATCACGTTAGGTTAGATCCAGCCACACACTACTTGGAATTTAGTAGTAGAGAAACACAAAAAAATTCTACAGATGTTGCAAGAGAAATGGATTTGTTCATTGTTAACCAATTGATAGATGTTCCTCTTGAAATTCAACATGAGGCTATTGGAAAGTTTCTAAGTCATTCCCTACTCAAAGATATGGTTCCTCCTTACCTTACTAATCTAAGGGTTGTAAAGCATAAGTATGATGTGTTACAAAACATGAAAGAAGGCATCAATACACACTTGGCAGGTTGTAGAAAATCCAAGCTAATCATGGCTAAAGACATTGTGTGCACATTAACATCATCATAGTCCATTACTAGCAAAAGAATTGTAGCTAGAGTGCTTGGAGTTGACAGATGAAACATATCAAGAGCAATGTTAAGGCATGCCCAACTTGATACTATGAATGATGTTTTCTAGTTGAATTATAAGAAAGGTCAAAGATTTGATACTCTATCAAAAGAAGTGAAGAAATTAACAATTGATTGGTGGGTTCAAGAAACCTCCATATCACCCAATTGAAAGGATGTCATACAAAGGAGGGTCGGGGTAAAGAATTTTGAAAAAAAATTCCTACACAATTTTTAAAAATTTAATATTAAATTAATTACATTTATTATTGTAAACTTTCTCATTAGTCAAGAAATTGATTTTAGGGTAATTACTAACTATAAATAAAATAATTTCCTAAAAATAACATTAATTTTTATAATTACTAAAAAATTAATTAATTACTTTTATCATATAAAAGTAATTAACGAATTTAAAAAAACTATTATGTAGTAATTCCTGAAATTACAATCATTAAAATAATTATTCTAACTATATTATATTTTTCCAAAATTTTAATTCAGATTCAAAGTTATAAATTACATATTGTGAATAATTATGTTCAATTGGAAAATAAATATGCATATACTAGAATTAATTCTTATCTGAAATAATAAAAATGATTTAAAAGTAATGTAACATTAATTACAATAATTCATTTCTTTTACTATACGAATATAAATTATGTAATATAAAAATCTATATTGTAGCAATGATTATTTAGTGTGACACATAATTAATAAATATAATCATTATAAATATTTGTAAAAGTAAACTTTTATGGATAACACTAGTAAAAAAAGACCCTCAAACTCAATCAATAAATTTCTGAATTGAAATATTAATTTTAGATTCCAAAATAATAATTCAAAATTCAAATATAAATGTTTAGATCAAATAAGTCTTTTGAATTTAAATTTAAAAAATCAGAATTGAAATGTCAATTTTCAGATTCAAATAACAATATTGAAAATTGAAATGTCCATTTTTTAACTCAATTAATAATGTTCTTAATCGAAATATTAATTTTGAGAATCCAAAATAATATTTCAGAATTGAAATGTCAACTTTCAAATCAAATAAGTTTTTAAAATTTAAATTAAAAAATTTAGAATTGAAATATTAGTTTTTAGATTCGAAAATAATAATGTAAAAGTCAAATATCAAAATTTAGATGAAATAAGAATTTTGATCTAAATAAAAATTTTCATATTCAAATAATTTTTTTCATATTCAAATACTGTTATAAAGAATTGAAAAAGAAATTTTCAGATTCAAATATCAAATCTTAAATTCAAATAAGTTTTTGAAGGAATTGAAATAGTAGGTTTCAAAATCAAGATATTATTTTTCAGATCAAATATTTTTCTTAAAAATTAAAAGTTGAAATATCAATTTTCATATTCGAGTAGTTTTTTGAAATTAAAGAATTAAAAAATAGTTCCAGTAGCAAATTTCAGAATTGTAACATTGATTTTAATATTTAAATAAAATTTTCATAATTGAAATTATAAATTTAGAATCAAACATACATTTTTGAATACAACTAAAATTTTTAAGAATTCATATTAAATTTTTTAAAAATTGAAATATAGTTTTCAGAATTGAAACTAGAATTTTTAGAACTCAAATATGATTTTCCAAATTTGAATAACAATTTTCAGAGTGGAAATATTGATTTTTAAATTCAAATAAAATGTCTCAAAATTGGAATACATTTTTTAAAAGTTGAAATATGAATTTTGAAATTTGAATAACAAATTTCAAAGTTCAAATAGATTCAAATAATTTGAACAATAACATACATATGAATAATTAATATACATGCAAATATATATTCATGATATATATAACATATCATAAATGTAATTATAATACATATTTTAAAATACACCTTTAAGTCACTGTAAAATCCTTTACAATGCAACTAATTTGGTGAATATTATGCTTAATGGGTCATATCAACCTAGTAATGGATAAAAATAAACCTTAAAACCATCGAATCGATAGGATGAAGTTTTCAATAATTGCATCATAGTTATAAAGATGACGAAAATAGTTGAAATTTGATTTTGTAGTTGCAAATATTCCAAACTTAATGGCAAACAATTACAAGTCACATGTAGTGCAAACAATGTGGTTACATTTTGACTTATTTCTACTAGTGTGATTTACTTTCATTTACTTGCAATCAAATTTGTAAAATCTAAACATCTATGCAAGTAGATTCTTTTATTTGAAATCTACTTAAATGCATATTAAAAATGTGGTTTTTGAATTTTATTATAATAAAGTAAAAAAACATCCTTATACTAATCAATGGATAAAATAATATTTTTTCTTTCAATACATCAAAGCCTAGTTATGTTTATTAGTCATCTTTTCTGACAAGGATCACCAATTTTCTACCTTACAAAGTTATTACCTTGGGTCAACAATGTCTTTTAGTCCTTATAAAATTGCATACAACAAATTGTTTGAATCCAAATTCAAGACAAATGGAAAATACTTTTCATAATACACAATTACAACACTTATAATAGTTTCAATCCATAAAAAACCATGTTATTGGATAAGATGTCAACCTTTAGTGGAATCTTACCTTCCTAGGTATTGATGGTTAGGTGTAGAGGTTAGCCATTGTTTACATTGGTTTTCTCTAGTAATGGCAAAAAGTTCCATGTGATTGACTTCAACACACATATTCATTGAAGGTATTCAATAATTCCAAAACATGCATAGCACAAGGCCAAAGTGAAAAGATGAACATTTGAACACCATGCGAGTTCCTTGGCTGCATGATGTAAGCCATTGTTGTGGTTATGGCATTGCCTTCAAAATTCTTGTTGAAGTCCCAAGGTTACTTAATCAAACTTAATGGCAAGATAAGATATTGATCATGATTATTTGCTTCTTATGTTACAACTTGTGGAACCCATTTTTTTTGTTCATTACATAACAAGTTGTGCCATCATCCCTTCCAAACTAGTAAGCCACTTGCCCCAATTATATATATTTGTGTCAATGCCACTTGGTTTGCGCTAAGTGGGTCCTTGTTGTTTGTTGATTGACCTTGTTTGAACAACATAAAAGAATCCACTAAGAATGTAGGCCATTGTAGGCCTTAAGGCATGAACAATGTGTCACAAAAGGGAATTGAACCTGTCAACTGTATTGTGACAAACCAAAACATTAACCATTCAACCATCATTCCCCATAATGATGAATAATTTCATAGCAAAAAATATAAACAACACACATTTTGAATTTTAAGTTTTATAACTTCAAGTGACATAGATGGGTTCAAGGTTTTTAAAGTGTACCAAAATTTTATCACAATATCACCCTTTTATATTCTCCTTTATCTAATCCTATTTTACCATCCGTGAAACACAAAGTGGATGATATTACCTACTTACCTATTACCAACCCCAACCTAGTACCTATTGTACCAATTTACAACTTACCTACATATTTAGGAACCTAAACATGTATATGCATAAAGGACATACACACCTACACTTGGCACTATGTACATAAGTAAAATTTCCTATGATTAAAATGCAACACATATTATATGTAACAATCCACATAACCCATGGAGTGATTAAAATTAGTCACACCATAATTGACATTGACACCATGTAGGCGTGACCGAATCCATGTGTAATCGACATTGTTCAATTTGACCAAAACATTTAGTCAATTTAGTCAAATAAGACATGCTTATTTTTGGGAAGGAAGAAAACAAACAAAAAAATTCCCTTTAATCATTTTAGACAAATCAACTTCATCATGTTAGTCATTGTAATCACAATGCTAGAAGCATAAAAGACATGGTTCTCTAATAATGAAACTCAGAACAAATAATAATAGCAAAATATTATATATATATATATGATAATTGTAACTAGCTAAAAATGGGTTGGGGGGGCGAAGTCTAGGTCTCATTCTTAATTTTCAAGATTTAGAACAACAATTTCCACAAGAGGAATTAGCAAAATTTGGCTATAGATTAGAGAGGAAAGTAGAAAATTTAAGAATACTTTTATATTTAGGCAAAATGCTGGAACCTATTGTTTAAATATGGTGATTCCAGAATTTGTTTCCTTAAAATCTGTGGACTTTGGAGCATTTTTTCCAAAAAAAATCCTTTGTATGAATTGAACTAGATTTCTTTTGGGTCACAAAGTGGCAAAACCTCATCAAAGGGAAAAACACTGGTAAGGAGTCCTTTGGCCTTTGCTCAATTTTTAAGTAATATTTGAAAAATCAAACTCATGAGTCATGGTTTAAAAAATGGTCAAGTCCTTTTTTCTAGAGCAAAAGCTGGATAGGCCTGTTGAGAAAATGAAGCAAAGACAGATCTTTTAAGTCTGAAAGGACACACCATTTTGGCTTTGCGGGGAATCTGGTCATAAAATTGGACCGTATTGTTAGATCCAGTGCTTCTTTTCCACATAGTTTCAAACGAGATTGTAGACCTTGAAATAATTTTGCATCAAATTGCTTATTGGAATCCAAAGTTGTGGTTGCAAATTTGCAAGAGATTGAGAAATAGCCTTGACTTTTTTATTTGCCCTACCTTGTTTCTGGGGACAGAATCTTCAACACATCCAGTTATCCTTAAAGTTCCCAAACTGTGGGTATGAGGCACCCAGTTTCACCCCAACTGTGGATGAAATGAGAAGACAGGATGAAAACAGTACACAGTCAGAATAAGGGAGAAAACTGAGTATCAAATTTAGTTTTCTCACCTAAATTGAACTCCAATTTTCATTTTTCCTCACCTTTGCCTTGACTACTGCTCATATTCTTCGTTATACTAACCCATGTCAGAACAAGAGTCTCCAAATCTTCTGAACTGATACCTGGTTTCATGAAACCGCATTCAATTTCGCGCACTCTAGGCAGAAACTCAAATAGGAGATGAAACAGAGATTAGAGGGTCAAACTAGGGACCAAAGACAGGGTGATGTTCCCCATAATTCTACTGAAATGGGATTCAACAAAAAAAGGGAAACATTACTTCGGGATGTAAACAGTCAATGGGTACTTTAATATTCCACTATTTTGGCTCCGTAATAAGACCACTTTCATTGATGGCTTTTGAAGGTTTAAAGACGCCAGCCACAAGGAAATTTTAGTCTACAAAATAAAGACCATTATCTTTATAACGGCAGTGGAATTTAGCGCAGGCAACAAGGAGCTTTGGCTTTAGGCTAAAGCCAAAGCCAATTTCTGATCACCTGGCCGTCAAGGCTTTAAAGCTGTGAAAAATTCAAACATGATAAGGATTGGATCAAATTGTAACGCATTTGGCTGCAAAGTTTGCATTTAGATCAGGAGTTTGTATTTGTTATTTTCCCAATTTCCTGATGGACCCAGGGTGGGGAGCATCCCTGGGCAGATTTTTGACTTAACAAGTGACATTATTTCAAGGAACTCTTAAAACTGTAGCCAGTACACATAAATGTGGTGACACCCTCCCAAAGAAAATAGATTTCTGTCTCCTTTTAGGCAGATTATTTATTAGAAAAAAGAGAATTCATGACAGAATAGTTCATTTTCAGAAAACTGTGTCACTTTTTGGTGAGTTTTTGCCAAAAAAAAAAGTCACTGATAAGTGTCAACCAGTTAATCACATATGCAATTTCATATGAATTGCATTGCTTTTTATTTTGCGTCCTGATGACAATAAGAAGCCTATGCAATTCGTATGAAGGATTTTTGGGCAAAAAATGGCACAAAGTTGTGAGGTTCCAAGGAATAAAAGATTGAAATCACCAGATTTAGACAATAAGTTTAAGCAGGTTGCCAAAATCTAACAGGATTCCTAAAAAGTTCTACTTTCCTCTCTGAACTGTAGCCAAATTTGGCCTAGTCCTCCTGTGGATGATCAGGATTCACCATACCATTAACCTCACAAAATTGAACTAAAAAAACCCTGACCTATTCAAATTGAAAAGATTTAATGGCCATTAATTAAAGAGGGGGCACTTGGGAAACATGGTTTATCCAGAAAGACGTCCCTTTCAGCTTACAAAGTGAGGCTTACAAAGTGAGACTTCACATATCACATGTCCCATTCTTGGTTTTCAAGAGAACCTTGGGTTTCAGTTCTTGGTTTTCAAGAAAACTGTAGGTTCCAGTTTCAACTAAAATTTGACTGTGATGGAATGTTTGTTTCAGTTGGCAGTAATGCTCTCCAAATTCTTAAACCTTGGGTTCCCGGTGCTTTTCAAAAGAATTCCATACCAGGTCTGGTTAAGAAACCAGACTTGATTCCACCTATATAGTGCACACAACCCAATATCACAAGTGCCTGGGATTGAACCGTGTTGTTTGGACCAGTTAAAAGTGGCCACATGCCATAATTTGCATGGTACATTTTTGGAAGGGCATAAATTATATGCCTAGAAAATGAGAACTTGTCCAATGATGAAGTCCTGTGATATTCCAGTCCAAGTTCGGGTTCCAGAACAAGGCTAAAGGTACGGTCTGGACATCTAAAAGTCGTCTGGAAATTGGCCTGGATTTTAGAATTTGCCAACTCGAATTGCAAGTCTTTTACCCAAAATCGCACCAAGAACTGGGCAGGACTAGTGTCGGGGTTTTGTATTATAAGCATTCTAGTTGAGTAGGTTTATCTCAAATTTGGATGACTTTGCTATGAGCTGGGTCTTGATCAGTCAACAAATTTTACCAAGTCTGATATAAAAGTATCTTGACTGTTGGGGAAACGTTGGTTAGTACAAATAGTTGTGATTTTTGAAGTTTGATACCAGCCAATACCAAAATTGGTTTAATAATTGATCCCCGCATATTACCTTTGTGGTGTATTTTGGTTGTGTTGGGAGAAAGCAAAATGAAAAACAAACTATACATAGAAATTGAGGAAAAAGCAAGGAAGTTCTTGAGTATCAATCTCAGTTTTCAAAATATATTTAGCACAGTTGAACATTGAAGGTGATCAACACAAACTATAGCCATCTTTCAAGAAGCTTTTTAGTTACAAATGAAAACTGACTTGCAAGACATCCCACTCCACTTGCCCATTGGATAACACACACAAAGAAATATGGAATGTTAGTTCTTGAAACCTTAAGTTCTCTATTGAAATTTGATATTGGGTAGCAAATGAATTGATGAAAAGCATCAATACTGGTCTCAACCTGCATATTCAAAAGCTATGCACCGCTCATGTCAAGTATCACCTATTGAATATCATTTGGACGACCATGTGAGGCAATACAGGTATCCTATTCATAAAACAAGAAGATTATTCCAATGTTGGGTGGGAACCAAGTTGGAACCTTTTGTATATAAATTGATATCGGTCATGGTATCAACGAAATCAGCAAATTGGTATGACCTTAGGCAATAGCTGACTCATATCAGTACCTGCTTGGTAGGGACATGAGGTAATATCAGTCTCCTACTAATACCTGCCTAATAGGGACTTGAAGTTATACTAGTTTAATACCAAGTATATTGCAAGCTCATTACCAAGTATATATTTGCCACATACTAGTCAAAAGTCAGCCTTAGACCCTAATACGAGGACCAAGCTGATATGAAAGTTTAAAAAAAGATTTACTAATAGTGGCAGGCTGGTATAATTTTTTTGTAAAGATCCAATATCAGTGCAAGGCTAGTATGTTCAAAAGTTGATACTTGCCCAACAGTGGTTTATTCATACAAGACAAGTACTAGTGTTCCTTCGATATACTCATCAGAAACTCGCCAAAACCCAAAACCTACTAATGTAACTCTTAACCTTAGGAAGACATAATGGATGCCAATTGTTATATGCCATTGGCCTTACATAGCTATGTGATTTTAGGGCGTCTTTTCATTAGGCTGATGTGATCATAGTTACACGCAATATGCCATCAAAACAGCCCAATGGAAAGCCATTCAAGTGGAGCCATGTTTCCTGTTGCATGGGTAGGCACTTTCCATTGGACAGTTGCAACCGGGCTGGACATATGTAAGTAATTAACATTAGAAATTTGAGGTTCATATCTGGGGAACTTTCTAGAGGGTTTAAAAAAACACACATGTTCTCATTAAAAAAAGAAAGATTTCACCTTCTAGTGATCTGTAATTTGACCCACAGCCTACACAGTTTTGCTTGCTGTCAATGGTTGACAAGTTGAGCTCTAACGGGATTGTGAGCACAGCTAGATGGAACAAATGTATTGGAAAGCTACTCTGGCGGCAGAATTTGTGATCATAGTGGCAGTAGCGATGTAGTTTATTGTGGGCAACACCCATTGGGGAGCTCATCACACAAACCTCAAAATTTTGTTCAATGGGATCACTCATAAGAAAAAAATGCATTTTTTTTGGTGAACATTTTCACAATAAAAAGAACATACAAATTGATTATGGCATAGATTTGTCACACAAAAAGTGTATCCCAAGATTTGATATAAAGTAATAACATGAAACTATGAAAAAAAATATATATATACCCAAATCTCCACCCACAACCCTTATATACTCTAAAGGAAAAATGAATAGGTTATTGCCCTCATTCATCCATGTCTACTAGACATTTTCATTCCTTGACAACAAGACACTAATATAATGCCACATATTATCATCTTCCTATGAACAAGTTATTCAATTATTGATAATTTTGATCCCTTTAATTTATTTAGGTTCATATGATTCACTTCCATTTTTAACCCAAAATATTTAACTAAATTATTCATATAAGTCCACACTTATGCCCCTAGTCAGAGATCCTTGAAATAAAGCCCATAAATTGAATAATTTATTTTCATCTTGCCCCTCCTTTTACCCCTGAATCCCAGTGTTTTTAAATTTACAACCTTTACCTCTAGTAAACCTATTTTGGGGTTACAATCCCATTTTGGACAAATCGTTTCCATGAAAAGTTTAGGAATGATGAATTGTACAGGGATCAAGGTGTGCACCTCATCCCTCTCTTTGGAAAAAGGCATTCAAAAGTATACTTGCGAGAGGAGGGGTGTGAAGTTTCCTACCTATGGTCAAAGGAGCCAACCTAAAGGCTTCAAAGTCCACCCATCTACTTGAGTGCACATGTTGAAGTTTGGTTTCCAAACCATCTTTCCGGGCAAAAGCACTCAGTGACCTTCAAAGCTCTCACGTTTCAAACTTCCTGGCCTCTTGCAAAAAACAAGCTATTTTTGCTCCTTTGTTTTTCACCAGTTCCTGCAATGAAAAAAAACCAAATAGTCTGGGTTCCTACTTCCTACAATTTCAAACTTGATCTAGTCCACTGTGTGTCCCAGCCCTTGAGCTGCAAATGATATTACAGTTTTGATTTACTACAAGAATACTTACTATTTTGGATCCCGCACCCAAAACAAATTTGGCCATTTTTTGAAGAGGATTGGCAGGCACAAACCCAAGCAAATTTCTCACATAATTTTCCGTGACCAATTTGTGGTAGAAAACTATGGAGGACCAATTTATGCTACATAATGTTTTGTACAGGCAGATTTTGCACTAGAACATGTTCAGTTGTTTCCAGGTTTAGAACCTGCATATGAGCTCTATATCCTACACGGATGGTTACCAATGACAAGGGCTTTGGATCACAGGTTGTTAGCTATGCATAAACTATCTATTTACCTTGTAGGCACCTGTTCTCCTACCTATCTATGGGACCTAGTTCTTAGAGGATGGGAAACCAAGGTGGAACTAGATATTAACAACTCTGTTAAATATTAACCCGAGACCCTAAACCCGTCCACAACAGAGTCAGAATGGGCATCCAGTGGCTGGTGGCTGGTTGGTGCTGCTTCAATCTGGCCCACATGCTTGAGAACTACTGTGAACAGTTAGAGTACTTGTCAATTAAATAACGTCTCTCCGACATTGAACATTTTGATCCAGAACTGACGCGTGTTGTCACAAACAGGAAAAATGGCTGCTAAAGTACAAGAGAAAGAATAGGTATGTGACTCGTGACCATGCGCCTCCTTGAGTCACCCACTAAGGCTGTCCTTTATTCAATGTAGCAGCCATGGAAAATTGTCGACTCAAGTGGGGACGGCAGATCATGGTGCCACTTTAGTACAATTGAAACCACAGATCCAAATTCACAATTACTACACAACATGGTTGTAACCAGTGTTGTATATTTGTTGGTTTTTGTTCATAGCCTCCAGTTTTGGTTTCCTAAAGCTTTTTGGAATTGTAAGCTTGTTTCAGTTTTTTGAAAATTTTCAGAACCACAAAATCTCTGCACCTTGTTGAAAATTTTCAGAAACAAAACAACTTGAACTGTTTCATGTGCTTGAAAACTTTCCTAGAACTGGTGGGTTTCATGAAAGGAACATAAAAAGAATGGCAGGGTAGGGTAGGTTCTTTGACCCGGTTCTTTGAGTTTTTAGAAACAAGGTTAAAGGTGAAAATTAGCGTTATGCTTCTTGGGAACTTGCAGTTAAGCCCACTAGACCTGGTTGTATAGTCAGAACCATTTGTTTTTATTTTTGAGAACCTCCTGTCAATGATCCATACAACCAGCCCTGACCTGCCAGTTGTTGCTTTGAAAAAGAAGAGAACTGCCCAACTGGTGCTAGACATCCTGAAATCAGACTGACAATCTGAATTTACTTGATGGCAGCCAATGTAGTTGTCCAAATGAGTGTTGGGAGGTTCTGGCTTTTAGGAACATGGATCTGGTGGGTAATGACAGGGTGTGTACCCTTCACTGATGGCTCTCTAAAATCAAAGGACTAGTTCTGAACCCTAGACCATAGGTTCTTGTTTCATAAAACTGTTCTTGACCCTTAACCCCTAAATAGTAGAGAGACACAAAAATGCTTTGGAAAGGGTAACAAATTGGTCTGCCCAGATATTTAGCCAGTAACTGGGTTTTACAACATCAAAGAACTGGTTAAAGAACCTATCTTAAATTGTCAATTCTTTGGTGGCTCTGCAATTAGAATAACAAATTATCGGTAACAAATATTTCAAAATCTGGGAATTGGAGTTTTTCTAAATTCTGAAAGTATTACAGAATAAAAACCCCTAATGTTTTTCAAAAAACCAGAGCCAGAGGTTGTTTGATTTCTAAAAATTTGAAAACCTAGAGGTGGTGGTTCTTGACAAAACCAAAGAATTGTCCAACACTAGCCTAGACTGGTGTCTATAGGTTCCCCAATTTTGGAATGTTAGAGGTTCAAGTTCAAGTGACTTAGACTTAAACCTGTACCCCTTTGGCTAAAAGAACCAGGCTATAGAACTAGCCTTTTGCTAGAATCAAAATGAAAATTGAAACCATGAAAAGCAACTTTTGAACACAAATTTAACTTATTTTGAGTAAGCAAGTTGAACTTTTAAAAAAAAAGATGTCAAGTAAGTTGAACTTTAGAGGTAGATGATTAGTTTTAATTAGTTCTAGAACTTCTTACCTTTCAGTCTTCAATTGTAATTTCTACTTATACAATGTGTAATCTTGGGGAGTGTGTAGTGCGTACATAAATCAAATGCTGTTATTTAATTAGGTTAGAAGGTTCTTCAATTTTGAAAAATATGCCAGAACTAGAATCACATGATATAGAAATTGGAAGAACTATGCCTGCAACCCACACCTAGAAAACCTAAGAAAATTTCTTGAATGTCAAGATCAGGATCAAAGCTTTTCTTACAAAAAAAAAGAATTAATCCATATTGGTCCAAACCAATGTTGGGTGGGTAAATCTATTACCTTGAAATATACCCATGAATATAAATTAAGATAAATATTATATCCTAATCTGTTAGTAAATGTTTTTTTAATCTTTCAATTGCCCTACTCAATTTGCAACTGTAAATATTTCAGATTTATCATATCTTTATTTTACTCGACTAGGATATACTGAAAGTTTACATAAAGGTGGGTAATTGTTTTGGAAAGGGTAAATATAAGGTATATATGTCAAAATCATTATGTAGCATATATACATTTTCATATTTTGCAATGTGTGTGATTATAATGGATTTGTTTGAATTATGATGAATAATTATTGAATATATTTTCTTGTAGCACTTTATTTTCATTCAACGCATTAAATACTATGGAAAAAACTCTTATGGTATGCTCTTGGAACCCCTTTGAACTTCACTATTTTTTCCGTTTGAAAAATGTTTTGAATATATTTTTAGAGTTATTGATTGTTTTGACTACATTTTGTTATTTTCTCCTACGATGTTTGATATTTCATCGTGTTCATGTTGGCAATGCCAATCACAATGTTATAGTTATGTTTCTTCATTTTGAAATGTGCCATACTTGTCTAAGTTTTTTTTTTACCATACATTTACTCACTTATACCCACATGGTACACATAAGATAAATGATGAAATATTTAATCACTACATTTACCTTGCAAACAGGGTAAATTTTAATCATTTATCATTACCCTTACCCAGATTGATAATTTTGCAAAACCTTTTATACACTTATCCAGTTTGAACTTATTCACCATTACCTGGCTGATATATCTTTTGAAGATCTGCATTTACCCTTATCTGGCTGATAAATTAAATGGATATATCCACCCAACACTTGTTCAGACCTTAATGAGAGTGTAGAATTGAGGAATAAAGCCATTTAAACGGCCAGATCAAACCAGGAAATGGTCCATGATCTGCTTGTAAAGGCATAATTGAAGTTAGTTGCCAAAAGATTAGTGTTTTTTTTTTTTTGCGATACTTAAGAAGTTATGAATGGCTTTTAGTCGCATTGAGCAATTTCTATTGGACATCCCAAGTAAACAAAGGTTTAGTATTTTGAAGGCAAAACAATCCCGGGAAAAAAAAAAAAGGTAAATTTAGACGGTCAAAAGGGTGGGAGAAGCCCAAGCTGGCATCACTTTCGTGCAGAATTCAAAATGGGCTTTGTTTACTTGGGATGTCCAATAGACGCTCAAGACGACGACGACGACGACGAACATAGGCGGTAATCTCTGATTGAATCCAACGTGACTGTCAGCGCTCGAGCCTTTGACTGGAATTCTAGAACTCTTGCAATAGAACCGCCCACAAAATCGTATCGTTACCAGGAAACATGGGAAGGAGAGTGAGTCATGGAGTCGTGTGTCATGCTAGGCAAACGTGAACTCTTTCTACTCTAAGCATTATGTTTCACTTATATATATATAGGATCGAGAACTGTGGTCTTCGTGTTTCGTGATCCCAATACTGCACTCAGAAAATTTTCTGCAGCTGCTGCTGATTAGCTCAAACAATTACTTTGCAACTGATCATATTTTCGGCTCTACTCATCAATTTGGGGAATTCGAGCTAGTGGGTAGATATTGGTGTGGAGGATCTTCGTGCAGCACTGAGCAGCGATTAGGTCTACGTACATCTGTTTGTTGTTCACTCTTTTATTCCAGAGGCTTAGCAATTCAGTTTTCAAGAACAGTCACTTGGAATAGCCTGGATCCAGCTCCTATAATATTTTGGATGGCTTCCCTTTGTAGCTTACTCAGGGAAGCGAGATTTTTGCTGTGAATCAAGCAACATGCTGCACTGGAGCTTGAGGAAGACTCTTTTCTGATGACAACTGATCAGAATAATGTCCACTTTAGTTTGTAGATCTGCCTGTTCTCTCATGTTTTTAAGGAATCAACCCTGAGCAAGCTTTAGGCTAGAGTTGTAGAATGTTTATCAACTAGATATCAACTCTGACACCTCTGATTGGCAGGCCAACGTACATCGAGCTTGAATATATCTCTTGCACAGAGCAATTCATTAACGTCTGAGGCTTGATGACTCCCACGAAGCTTGAGATTGCGAACATTCCACCATATTTTAGATGCCCAATTTCCCTCAACTTGATGAGTGATCCAGTCAGTCTGTGCACTGGAATTACCTATGACCGCGTAAGCATAGAAAGATGGTTTGATGATGGGAACACCACTTGCCCCGCAACGATGCAGCATGTCCATAGCCGCGATCTGACGCCCAACCACACTCTCCGCCGTCTCATCCAGGAGTGGTGTGTCAAGAACCTTTCACAGGGTGTAGAACGAATACCCACACCGAAGCAGCCAGCCGATCTGCTGCAAGTGCAACACTCGCTGCAGGATATAACAGATGGGTACATGCGGCTAGACAACCTTCAGAGATTACACTCCCTTGCCAGAGAGAGCGAGAAAAACCGGAGGTGCGTGCTAGAAGCTGGAGCTGTCCCTGTCTTAGCATCGGTGCTTGCATCCCTGCAAAACGTCCGTCTAAATGTGGATCAAGATGATCCAGGAGAAGAACTTGACAAGGATAGTATGGACATGATGTCTGAAAGTGTGTGTGAGTGTGAAGAGGCTCTTGGTACACTCGCTCTCCTTCCCATGAATGAAAAGAATAGGAAAGCACTCACAGGTCCCACCCAGCTGGACCACATAAAATGGTTTCTAGTAAAAGGCAGTTCAGAATCCAGAGTTTACGCTGCAAGTCTGTTAGGAAACCTTACTGCAGTAGAGCACGACGTCGAGTTTAAACTTGCAGTAGCATCACAAGATCTATTGCTAGAGGGATTGGTAAGTCTCCTTAAAGAAGGGAATAGCAATCCTAAAGGTGCCATTGCAAGCCTTAAATGCTTTGTGGCCATTTGCTCAGCGAGGAAAAACCGACTGAAAGCAATCGATGTCGGAGTGGTACCCGTGTTAGTGGACAAGATTCTACTGATGCCAGACAATAGTGACAATCAGATCACTGAGTTAGCCGTGTGTGTCTTAGAGCTTCTGTGTGCATGTGCTGAAGGTCGTGCTGCAGTATGTGATCGCCCTCTCGCAATCACCGCTCTTGTGAAAATTGTGTTGAGACAATCGAAACTTGCCACCGAGCATGCACTTGCAGCATTGTGGTCGGTTTGCCGCTCTGCACCGGATGCAGAAATTCAATTGGAAGCGGTAAGGGCAGGCTTGTTCACCAAGCTTCTTGTGTTGGTGCAGAGTGATCACAGCCCTCGTACTAAAGCCATTTCCAGCCACCTCTTACGACTCTTGCAAAACACATGGCGGGAGAATTCATTAGAATGTTTCATAGTCAAGCCGCTTTGAAAAGGGGCTCTGGACACGCAGCGTTTTTTTTGCTTTTTTTTGTTTTTTTTGGGGGGCACGGGTAGGGAAATACAAAGGAAATATTCTGTCACAATATTCTTTTCTTCTCGGAAAAAATAGCAAAATTTTGGAATAATTTCTTCACATTTGGACTTTGATTTTGGTTTGGTAACATTTTCTTAATTATTTAGACCAAATTTTTTTTTTCCAAATTTGTGAAGTAGGTGGGTTGCTGATCATGCACAAGAGGATTTAGCCAAATTTGGCTAGAGCTCACAGATAGAAGTAGAAAAATTTAGGATACCTCCTATAATTTGGCAACTTATTGGAACCTATTCTCTGGAATATGGTGACTTTAGAAAAACAATTCCTCATAATGTGAGGACTTGGGCCCATTTTTTCTATAAAAAAATCATGTGTGCCTTTCGCACCTCCCTTTCTCACCTCGCAATGTTTTTGCCAAAGAAAAAAACACTGATTTATGTAGGTTCTAAAAATGTATCGCCATTTAATTGGGATGCTAGCCAATGACGCAATATCAGAAAATTGGGAAAAAATTACTACTGCTCGCGAGTCCTCATCATTTTGCTCCCAAGTAATTGGTACTGTGACATTTACTTCTACCACGTAATTATACCCTTCTCAAATACAACACGCAGTACAGATTTGTTCACCCTTTTCCTCTCTTGTTGACAAATTCATTGAAGGCATTTCGTCATGTCCAAGTAATCCAAAAATGGGATCTGACCTGTTCTTTGAAAATTTAAACAACCTTCCCAGTCCCAAGTTGAAGTATAGTTTTTTCTCTCTGGCTAAATTTAGATGGTTTTTACTTTTTTCTTTTTCTTTTCGCCCAAAAGGACTAAAAATGTGTGCTTTTCCTTTGGGTTTTGTAGTTGGCAAATTCAGACTTTTTTCTTTGGAAAAATCTTCAGATTTCTCTAGTGAATTCTAGCATGAAGTTTGAACTTTTTAATTTTCACATCTGGTTTATAGCCAAATTTGGCTGAACTGTCTTGTCAATGATCGCCACTTCACTTCAATGTCTTTTTAGGACTTTTTTAATGTAGCCTAATGTGGCAATTAGTCGTAGGAAGATTTAGCCAAATCTGGCTATAAATCAAATATGAAGTACAAATCTTCAATCAACCTTCTATATCCATCAATACACACTAGAAGCCAAATATAAAAATCTGGCAATTATTATTATTATTTTCACACTAGTGGCAATTGAAACCCTCCAAATTTATTTTATTTTTGGGTGAAATTTCTCCAATTAAAAAAATAATTGTTCAGCTATATCCAAATTTTTTTTGGGGGGTGGCGAAATTTCTCCACTTGACCAGTGACCAAAACAACATATCTACAAATCCTTTGAACATTGTATTTGGAAAAAAAAGGGTGCAAAGTTGCCATATTTCAAGGGGGAAAAATGGTTGAAATTGTCATATTTAGACCATAGCTTCAACCAGCAAAGTTAGTCCACTTACCTCACAAAATTGGAAAAGAAAATCCTAACACTAATATGAACTTCTTATCTTTGAGAATTCTTTTCTAGAGTGCTCTCCCTGTGTAACTAAATCAACTTTTGGACCCAATCTTTGGACTTTGGACAATCATGGAATATCATAGTACTTAAATGGATTTGGAATTAATTTTTTTTAATAAAAATTGCTAACAACTAAAAAACTTATTCCCAAAAATGGGAATTTTTTTATAAGTTTAAATGTCTTTTGCCAAAAGTTTTGGAAACCTAATAGGGCCATCACAATCCTTCAACACATAGTTGGGAGCTCATTGAGCTTTCATGAGGGTACGAAGTCATGAGTTTTCATAAACTCCAACTAGTCATGGTTCAATCTATTGTTGCCATTGAAGAAGTTACATATTATGGTTTGGGGGCCACCATAATATTTCAATGCAACAATAGATATTAATAAATATTAATAATGTTTTCCTTGTAGACCAAATGATCCAACAAACAAACATCAATGTGAATGTTTTCCTTAACAAATTAAGATCATATTATTATTTTTCAATGTTTTTTTGTCATTTAATTAATTTCACTTTTGGTTTCAGATTCTGTTGTGTTATTTAAGCAATTTCTGTTTTAATTCATGATTTTTTCTTAATATTCATAATTAATAATTTATTGATTCCTGTTCATTGTTGGCATTAATGTCCTTTGTGTGAATTTTTTATAATTGTGTTTGTAATTGAAGTTAGAATTTGGACCTTTCATTTCTGGCTTTTAAACTCAATAATCTATTATGTTGCACCTAGTGGCCACCAAGAAAAATGGTGTATAAAATTTGAAACCAAAAAAACAAAAGTTATTACAAATAACATATTTAAATCCATAGACATTGTAGCCATTGTTGGATTGGCATGGGGGCCTTTCTTTGAGTTTCAAATATTTGAATTTCTTTGTCACTAATGGGAGCACTAACACATGATTGTCATTATTAATAATTTATTATTATTATTATATATATCACATGGTGGCCAATAGGAAGAATACTCTTTTCATAGCTTATTGAATTCAAATATATTAATGTTTTTGTTTTTAATACATTGTGGGTGTTGCTAGATTAGAATGGTGTCCCTTGTTCAAAACTCAAAGAATTTAATTTCTCATTGTCACTAATGGAAGCTCGCACTAAGCCTCCATTTGAAATAATTCTTTGAAACTATTAACATGCATTATGTTATAAAGTTGAAAATAGTGATAGACTATGTCATCTTTCAATTATAGTTTGAAAGTGAATGGAGACAACCCAAGTTGAGGGGCTTAACATCACAAACCTAACATCTCATGATTTAGTAATGGAAATCGTGAGAAATTTGTTTAATCATAATTCATACATTTCACACATTAAATTGTGCATTGAAAACACATTTGAAACACATATTTATTGGAAGATGTGAAATTTGTGTGACATTTGTTCATTCATAGGTTCGTACTTCATCTATTGACACATTTATTTATGTGTCAAATGTGTTTTCAACACATGATATTCATGCATAAAATGTATGAACCTATGAATGAATGAACTTCACACAATTTTCATTACTAATTCGTCACATGTTAAATTTGTGATGAATCACCTTAGATGGAATAAAAGTACATTATAATTGTATTATCAAATTAATATGAATTTTTTTTTAAAGTCATCAGTTTTGGAGCATTTGTCAAGCTTTGGTTTTTTGCACAATGTGTCATGTATATCCACCATCATTCCTTTTTTTCATTAGACATAATGTGTACATGTTAATGTTATGTTTTGGGAATTTTTGGTGACATTTTCATGTTTACTTAACAATAAGCTTACTAAGACATGCATTTAAATGGCATTCATATATAAAATGATCACAAACTTGTTAAATCAAGTGCCCACCAAGCAGAGTTCATCCCATCCACCAAGTTGTCTATAGTCGTAAATTAATTAAATATGTATTTTAATCACCAAGATAGAAATTTATAGTCAACATCCACAATGAACAATTTAATCCGTAGTATGTTAAACATATAATGGACATAGCATGCAAGCTTATGTTTAAACAACAAACACACAAGTTATTAATATTAACCAACTTGAATACTATTATTATGCCTAAACAAGTTACTATGTTTAAATAATAATTCTAGAATAAAGATTGGTGGTAATTCATTTTTTAACCCTTTAAGTATTCAAATCTGCATTATCCCACATTGTGCCACTAGGGAGAAATTTTTTAAGGCACTAATGGTAATTATATACTCTCCTTTACCAAAGGATGAAGTTAAATTCGGGGTTAATTAGACGAATGGTTGCTGGTAATCCATTAATGACCTACTAGTTAGTGGATTATAAAGAAGGATTAGGATATTAAAGGAGCTAGTATTTTTATTGGAATGAAATGGGCCTTGTACGATCTTTTGATGAAGTGGATTAAGAGGAATTGAAAAGGGCTTGGAATGCAATCATTCCCTAAGATGGGATTGTTATCTAAAAAAATATTTTCATGTGAAAAGAGTGATATGTGATATTGGAGAGCAAAGAAGAGAATATGGAAGCAAGTTGTACTTATATATTTGCAATGGAAAAAGGTTGGGGGATTTCTAATCTATTTAGTTAATTTTGAACTTTTGAAAAATTCAGAATTAACAAACATTGTTTATTTATAGATTGAAAATTAGGAAAAAAAATTTGATTTAGGGGCAATAATATGATGCAACAATAAATATTAATTTTTGTTTCACTAGATGATCCAAAAAATATTAATTTAATGTTTTCTTTCAAATTCAATAAAAAACTTGATCATAACCAACCAAGTTAAAATTTAGTCCGTAATTAATAGTTTAGTCTACAATTAATATTATTTTTTTATCAATGTCAATGTTTTATTTCATTTTAACTATGATAAAAACAAAGGAAAATGGTTCAAGAGAAAGATGTTGAAGACAATAAGACAAAAAAGGTATGTATGTGTTATAAACGTGAAACAAGTGTTGGAGGCATGCAAACCCACAAATGACCTACATTACTCATCTCTAAAGGTACCTTATAAGTAGTTACCTTCCAATCCCTTTTCATTCACTTTCTTGTTGAAACCCCTTTGCTATGGGTTTTATTAATTGGAGAAGTGGTGAATTTAAACAGTAGGATTATCTTAAGAGGACAATGTGTCACTCTTCCTATTTCATTTTTCTTCACAGAGATTATGACGCACTCGCAAGCTCCTTGATGGACTCAACTGCGAGTCCAAAGGTGAAAATAGCGGAAGGAGAAGGAGAAGGAGTTGGGGCGCGTTCCTTGGCTTGTAACACTTCCAAGGTAGAGGGGCATGTTGGGGCTCCAAAATGGGACTAAAAATGGTGACAAGCAGTTCAATTATTCACATGGACCTGCACAAACTAAACAAACAAGTTGGTTAATGCATACTCGGAGCACCTTTGGTGCACAAACGAATCACAAGCAAACATGAACTCACAAGACTCACCACGGCCCAAACTTGGGAAGCCACCACCTTCCCCCTTATAGTATTTTCTGTGCCTAGCCATGAGGCTAGCACCCAAATGTTATTTTGTCCTAGGACTCCCAAGTTGGAGTCTTGAAATTCTTGAAATTGAGACTCTTGCAACTTTGGAGGCCCATAACTTCTTTTTCAAAAATTTGATTTAGATGAAGTCTAAAGCAAAGTTGTAGCCCTTGTCAAGATCTTTTCAACGATATGTGGCACGCCACCTGCACACACATAAATCGGGGTGATTTCTGACTTTTAGTGCTCAGGAGTCAAATTGGCAATTTGGCTCCCGGCCTTTCTTTTGGCCATAACTTATGTTTTAGGTATTCAAATGGATCATGCGAGCTCACTTTAAACATTTAAGTCCCAAGAGATTTTTAATGCTATAAGAAACTCTTCAATTCAATGCATTTTGGCCCCTGCAATTGCCCTTTGAAGATTTCGAAGTCCACCGGGACTCCAACTCCTAAAGTGGGAGTTCATTTGGGAGTGTGGGGGTTCATTCCTTCACACTCTCCTACATTCTCAAAAGTATGAAATGTGACTCCCGGGCTTCACTCTTGGCTTGCACCTTCGCAAGCCCTTGCCTTGGTCACGAGCCCAAGGCTAGGGTTGCAACAAATTACTACTTACTACATAATATCTAAGTAGTTATAGTAAGGTACTAAGTGAGTGATAATAGTTCTTTTACAAATAAGACTAATTTGAATTTGATTATTTTGACATTACCTTCACGAGGATAATAAATTTGCTAGGGGACTACATTTTGACCCTTTTATAACCATTCATGGATTAATTATTTTTGCAAATATGGAAGGTCTTGGTGATTCAAGAATAATGACCTATGTGAAACTTTTTATTTTACATTTTAATTTTTAAAATGTAAGTTTACTTTTGAAATCAAAACATCAGGTAGTCATTCCACTTTTTGGGATATATAAAATTTGTATTATTATTTTTCAATATTGCAAAAATTTACCATGATTCAACCATCCAGCATTGTCAAAACAAAATCAACAAGGATCTTTAGAAGACACAAATTCATTTTAATTATTATATTTGATAACTAATTTTGTGCCCATAATAATTTGGATTGTCAATATTTATGTTCTTAGAAATAAAACTTCCATTACGTGTTTCAATGAGAAAACTTTGATGAATTTAAATTAATGAATCATGTTAAGTCAAATTCTTCTCACATTTTTAAAACACATGCAATAATATTTATTTATTTATTTATTTATTTTCTTTAAAGATTTCTTTCCTAGTATAATATATAATCAAATTTGAACCAAATTTCATTTTCAAAATTGAATCAAGTGTGCACTTTCTTCTTAAAACATTGAAATAGATATTAATATTGCTCAAAAACTAACTCATATATAACTCTTGTGCAACTAGTAGGGCTAATAGTGCACCATTATTGAACTATTAATATTCAACTAGGTTGTGACTATCAATGTGCAGCAATTCATAACTTAATAAGAATACCAATTCATATACAATATTTTATAAAAACTTATTGTTACAATAATTTGACTATTAAATTTTAACATTGCTTAATACATTTAAATATTATGAACTTATCAATTATCCTAAGTAATTCACTATTAATCTAAATAATATGATTCATGTATAGGAAAAAAATTAATCAATGAAATCAAATAATAACTTATCAAATAAATATGTAGATGAGTTGGGGATATTTGATAATGAATTAAATTGATTAATTAAGATATTAGTCATTATCTTATTAATAATTACCATGAATTCATTAATTATATAAATAAACTAACAAATTAGTTCGATGGATACATATAATTAATTTAAATGTGAAACTAAAAGTAATGTGTATATTATATTAAGAATTCATTTCAAGTGTCCATATGGATATGACTATTATACCTTGATGCTTTCTACGCAAATTTATATTTAGTTTTTAATTTTTAGTAATGAATTTGTTTTTCAATAATTAGGTAATTAATGAATAAATTATTTACTTCATTATTTTGAACTAATTGGATGAAAACATGGTCAAAGGAGTTAGGGGTGCCAAGGTAAAAGTCATTTTCTAAAGATTACACATGGCACTTGTTGTTTTTGTGTTGTTTTATAACCTTAAGATTTGTATTTTGGGTACCCTTTCTAACATTGCATTTTATATATAAATATTTTTTTGACTACAAATTGATTTTATATCATGTATATTATGCATTCATGCCTTCTATCACATAAACATGAACAACATTTGTTGAAAGCACATTTTCAAAATCCATAATTTTTAAAGTCAAATGCATTTTTAAATCAAATGTGCTTTAATTGATTACTAAAAGAAAATCTCATTAGTTCAAGTCTTTTTGCCCTTTTAATCATCAATGTTACAATTTGCTCCAAATCTTAGAAGGAATGGTGCACATTTGGAAGAAAAAAAGACATTTGAAAAAAACAAAGACTATGCACTTTCAAGGTTTAAGTGCTTTAAACATGCAAAAAAGGATTTATGTCAAGCTTTGAACATGTAAACTTTGTAATTAATGGAAAACATTTCAAAATAATTTATGACAATCTAAACTATTATGTTTCATTTGTGATCTTTCAAACATACACAAATGTACTTTTAAGGAATGTTCACTCACTTGAATGATTCTTTTGATAGTGTTTATGGCCAATTGCTTAAATTGAATAATTAACTATTAATTAATTTTTTGATTCAAATAATTTTTCTAATTTCAGTTAATTCAAATAAAATTACATATATATATATAATGATAAAAAGATGAAAAAATCATGTCCATCGTAATTAGGCTATTTAGTTGTAATCTAGTTCCATTGGACACTTTTTAATTATAATTTACTTTTATTGAACATTTTTTAGTTGTAACAGACGAGTTACAATGGATATAATTTCTTCATAATGAAATGGTTTATTATATGAATTTAGATAATTAATAATTTGATAATAAATTATCTGAAATCTAAATAATATTTATTTCAAGTAATCTATTAACAAATTGAATAATTAGTTTGATTGTTTCAAATTATCTTCTATTTGGTTAATTACAATAGTTAATTATCCTTTTTTTTAAACTAATTTGAATTAGACTAATTAATTTAGGTTACTAGCTCATTGGTTAATTAAATCGAGTAATTGATCCAAATTATTAATTATCAATCATGTAATTCGAAATTTTAATTTTTTGATAATAATTAAATAATTACAAGACATATTTCATGTGAACAGTCTACCTAAGAATGTCATACCAATAACACCCATAACTAGAAATTTTCAATAATATTCTCATTCCATACAAGGATCAAACACTTTGAAAACTTTTAATATTACCACTTACAACTCCACCTTTTTGTTTGACACATTTAATATGCAATAATGGGAACAATAAACTAATATGTTCAACATGTTTTTATGAAAAAAAATCATTGGATTTTTCTCAAAATATACACTTCAACACTTATTCACATTATAGGGTATAATATTCAAAATGTTGAACAATTGTTCTAAAAATATGCAAAATTTATTATTGTGCAACAAATAGTCCATAGGTCATCATGAAATTATGTTTTTTATATAATATCAATGTAATATGCAACAAATATCACATTTGGGAGTGATCGAAAAAAATCCAAGTATATATTATCACATTTCATGCAACTACACTTTGGAAAAAATTTCAACAATTAACATATTAATAAATATTCCTTCCCCAAAATACCCAAACCAAAACAATAATAAATTTATTCTTACCCCAGTAATTGTATCATTATACCAATATTATATTTAAAACAAAACACTTTAACTATACCAAGAAAATTGCATATATATAATAGTTATTTAACTTTTTTCAGAATTTATGAAAATCCATGAATAAGTCTCATATGAACCAAATTATTTTTTATTAACTACAACATAACCCTAAAAATTGGCATGATAAGCCATGTGGGTTTGGTGAATTAAATTATTATAGTGAAACAATTGCAATAATTATACGAACTTGGTTTTGAAAACCTTGAGATTCCTTTGTAGGGTTTAGGGTTGAAAAATGGTTAGACATCAATTTGTAATGTCACTATTAAGTATGGTGTCATAGTTGAAGGGACTTTCAAAATTGAACCCCATTTGGACATTGGAGATTAATATGGGGTATGGTTTAGTGGGTTTAAAGTTTCATATTTATAATAATCACAAGAAATCGATCTAGTTTAAAATGTTATTTCAATGATAATATTAATGAATAATAATATTTTGAAGATTTTTTTTGTAAAAAATCATGTTTGTATTAGTATGAATTAAATGCAAAAAAGTAACACTAATGTGAGGAAAAAAATATTTTGAAAAAAAATGACCTTTGACCAAACACTAATACCTTATTAATTGTGGTTTAATCATAAAACTTTAAAATGATGACATCATATGATGTCAACAATGTGCAAAGAAAAAAGGCGCCAAGTGAGGCATTAGAGGTTCTACCATTTTAGAATTCTCTTTGAAGTTTTGAAAGCCACATAGGGTTTTGTGTTTTTTATTTTTCTTGTAGAAAATTCTATTATTTGTTCATCTTATAACAAAGTTTCACTTCACTATTGGAGTGTTCAAAGCTGTGAGATTTACTGTTTAGGTCTATGATTTTAGTGTTTGTATTATGTTTTTGCAAAGAAATCCAGAAGCGTTTTGTCTTTTGGAACTTCAAAAGTGATTGTGTTCTTTTGTAGGGACATTGCAAATTTAGACACAACTACAACAAAACACATAAGTTCTTCCTTTGATGGTTGGATGGATGTGAATCGTTGGTTGAAAAAGTTGGATGTGAATCGTTTTGCAAGAATCCAACCAAGAATCCCTCAAGCCTTGTATCCAAGGTCTTGGGTACATATGTCGGTTTAAATTGAACAATTCCTATCAAATCTAGCATGAAACACAAATCTTCATCAATCCTTCTAAAGTGTTTGATCAAAAATTTTACATGCAAAGTCCACATTTCCTAAATTGGATAAACCTAATAAGCCGATTTTTCATAAAAATCTTGATGTTTTCTTTTCTACGTATTGTTACACTCACATTAGTAGAACCTTGCTTGTAAATGATACCGCATACAAAAGCATGTTTAACAAGCCATATAGTGCAAGTTTTTTGGAGTCTTTTGACAACCTTTATGGGGAGGACAATTATTTGTTGGGGATTTTTTCCACTACTTATAATCCTTTCATTTATCCATATATGGTGTTTCCACACATATATAACATAATCCATTTGGTAGGATTATATGTATAAATTGTAATGATCCTAAACAGTTTAAAATGTTATTTTTGAAATGCAATAATGGTTACAATCCTTCATTTTGTAACAATGCAAAATTGAAAATAAAACAAAAAATACTTTATTAATTGTTCATCCTAATTTGAATGTTTGAATATTTGAACTATTTCCTTTCAAATCTTTAATTATATTATTGCAAATGTTGCATCTAACCTTTGTTTTCAAGACATTTACTTTTGGCCTAGTGGCCCCTAAGTTGAATTTCACACTAATTCTTGCCCTATTTTCCTCCATGCAACCATCTGGTGGCTGCTGGGTGTTCTCTATTATACTTTAAACTTTCTATACTTGAATCTACCTAGTGGCCGCCAAGTGGTAGTTCATGTGTTTTGAATCCATGTGATTAACACATTTCTTTAATAAACTATGGATGCTCAATCCAAACATTCAAAATTATGCTTCCATGTTTTGGATATTAATTCAATTTCTATAAATTTTCAGTTGGACTAACATCTTTTAGTTTTTGTAGGTTTCTTATTTATATCCATCTCCATCCATCTAAGTCAACATAAGCATTTTTGATCATATCATCTTCCACCCCAAAAACTTGTTGACTTTCAGCACACGAATTCTTTGATGTGTTACTTCCTAAAATGTGTTATTTTGGAAGGCAATCATCATGTGAAAGGGAGCAATATTGAAAATTAGAATTGAAAGTTAGAGTGCAACATTTTCTTTTTCAAGTGTTGATAAAGTTTTATATTATGATTTCGTCCTGTATGTTGTTGGAAGATGTGATGTAAGTTCTTCCTTTGTTAGTGCCACAAGCATTTATTGATCAATTTTTTTATATTTGGGGATGTGAACAATGCACCTTGGAACCTTGGGTTAATTCACTGCAATAACATATTATTATCTTAAGGATTTGAATCATGTGTATTTTTGCATATCGAAAGCCACCCTATGAGATAGAATACCAAACATTGCTCATTAATGTTGAGTTAGGGCAAGCCATCCTTGGGTGGTACCACTAGGAACATCACACCTTGATTTTCCTAGACCCATCGAACTTTTAAAAATCATAAAAAACACTTAAATGAACATTTTCATAACTTTTTTTTATGAGTACATTCCATAGATTTTAAAACTTCAATAATATAAAAAATATTATGTATTTTGATGTTCCTAATCATTGCATTTAGAAAAAGTTTCAAGAATGTAACGTTTGTTTTTTTCGTTTCTTGCTAAGAACACAAATGTGAAACATGATTTGAGGATTTTCTTGTGAATTTTTTTCATAAGGTAATTTGGAAGTCATTTTATTTTTTATTATTTATTTAGAAATTAATTGATTAACCTTAATTTAGTTATGAATTTCCAAAGTTGATGTTATTAAATTTTTAAGGGGCCATTTTAACTAGGAATATGATTTTATTTTATTTTTTAATTCCCAAATAAACTTGAACCCATATATTAGAACATGCAATGGATAAACATGAAATAATAATAATTTATAGTTGTGAAAACATTCAATGAAAATGGCCCAAGAAAATGATTTGGTTGTTTTTAATTCCTTAACCATTCTTTGAAGTGGTTCCTAGTGGTACCACCCAAGGATGGGTTTGCTCGCCAAGCAAGGCCCTTCGAAATTCCAAGTGCAATGGTCTCTTCATTAAGTCTTCTAGAAGATAGAAGTTGTTAAATTATAAGGTCCAACCATTGGACCTTGCATCTCATTTGTGGCCAACATTGGTTGAATTGCCTTGATGAGGATAATTAATGTCCATTATGAAATCATTGTCAAATATTCAAAGCCCCATTTGACATCTTCTTTCTTGAATTATTCTTGGTTCATGCAATATATGAAAAGTGATAATGCGAAGAATGGCATTATTCAACTTCCTAAATTAGGTATAAACCTCAGGCAAATTAATTTATTGTGTTTTTGTTGTTCACCCTTCAATTATCTTTACTTATCCAATTATTTGGTTTTGCTTACAATTGGTTTGAATTATTGTTTGTAGATTGTAGGACAATGTTTGGAGCTCTAAAGGGTAGAAAGTGATGTTCTCCAATTGGATTTATATTTCAAGAGGGTGCCAATATAGTTGTTTATCTAAATCCTCCAAAATCACAATTATTTTAATTATGCTAGTAATAACATGCTAGCAAAGGATGATTTCATTGGGCTTTTCAAACTTGTAATGCAAGTTTTTGAGTTTTTTCTTTGTATGATATAATCTAAGATTTTATTTATTCAATAAAAGTTTATCTAAAATGATCAATATTTCATGATTGCTCTTTTACTTTGGAAATGTTTTGAGTCATTAAAATCCTTTGGAGTCTTCCATTTTCACTCACCAGTGACCACTAAGTATTAGTTTTATTTCATGTTTTGCTTTTGTGATCTCACTAGAAGAAATTTGAAAATCAATGATTGAATTTCCGACTCATTTATAGTTGTAATGGACACATGGAACTAAAAATAGCCTAATTGGCTTAGACAAGTGCCATAAGATAGTCAATCAAAAAATACATGACATGGCCATGAAGTTGAAAGTGTGATTGCAAACCTTACAACTAAGCCAAAAAATTTCATCCATTTCCATGGATGATCTTTAGTATGATGTGGAACCCCAATTTGCGACTACATTTGCAACTACATTTGGGATAATTGCATGCTACCAAATGTGACATTGATGGGTGGTTAGATTTAATTATGTGGTAATTTAAAGAGCCAATGGCCATAAAACATGTGGTGATTTTCCATTTGTTCAAAAAATATATATTATAATTATAACTACTTATTATAATTTATCTTAGGTTAAATTACAATAGATGACCTATTCTAGGATAGGATAGAATAGGCTAGTTAGCATAGGCTAAGTAGGTACGTAGGATCCTACTTATCTTGTTGGGGACAAGATTTTTTATTGGCTCATGGGTGTATGCACTTTAAGGTGGCTCATTTTCGGTGGATGATCCACTCCCTAAAAGCCCATACATTAATGTTAAAATGGTAATTTATTTTGATGTCATTAATTTAGTGGGAAATTATTTGGTGGTTAATGAACTAAAAATCCCATATGAAAATAAGACATTTAAAAAAATTCTCTAATATAAATGTTCAAAAAATAAAAGTTGAAATCCAACCAAAAATGATTATGATATGGATTTATGAAAATATGGCTAATTGTAGACCATTCAAAAGTCCATAACCTTTTTTTGGTGAATTTTTTTCTAAATTTTTGCACATGTATGTATGTATATATTGACATATCATATATTGAGTCCCTATAATATATCCCAAATAAAATTCATACATACAAATGCATGTATATAGAGGCCCAAACAGTATCAGTCCACAATTTTCAACTTTAAAAGTCCATTACTATCACAAACACCACCATCACCCATCATTCGCTTCATCGTTAACTCTTAGTTAATTCCTAGTTCATTATTAGTATAAATGAAGGTAGGACCTCCCATTACCTTCAGTTTGTTCGACACCAATTTTGGGTATGTTTTCTTGTCATAACTTTTGTTTTCATATGTTATCAAAATAAAATTTTGTTTGAATCATCTTTTAGCATATATCGTGTGTTCTTGCCTTGTGTCTTTGTGTTTCTAATCTTGCATTAGACTTAGGCTTGCATTTCTTGCAATTTGTTTTCCTTGTTATGTCCTTGGCTTAAATCCTGTTTTTGTAGTTTTTCGTGCCCGTGACAATTACTATATATTTGGTGTATATATATTGTAACTTTTTTTTATAAATGTCTTTTTCTTCAAGTTGACAATCTAAATCCAATTGCAAATTTGGAAAATTATTATTTTTATGCCATGTTAATAACATGTAAATGTAGACCACTTTGCAAAAAATTGGATTATGATGCAAAAAGTGAGCCACCTTACCTTAAAACCACCCTCATCCCAAATCGCACATGCACTAGGTTTATAGTGCATACCATGAATCTAATCCATTCCTTCACCTACTTATGTACTTTACAAGTTTGAAGTTGTAGACAAAAGATATGGAACAATTTTAATGAAAGGGAAACACTACAACATTGTAACACTATTACATCCTTTGTCCCATATAAAAACATTATCATATATCCACACAATAAAATACTTACGACTTAACTTAACCATTTACTACCTACTACTTATCCTACTTACTACATATTACTTTGGTTACATACCTACTATCTATTACCTAACCTACCTACTTAATTAATTAATTAATATTATTATAATAAAAAAATCATATATCCACATAATTGAATATTTACAATTTAGCGTACCTACTACTTATTACTACCTCTCCTACTTATCACATATTACTTAGGCTACATACTTACTATCTACTACTTAGCCTACCTAATAAATTAATATCCTAACCTAAATTTAGTAAATTAATTTTAAAAAATCTAATTAGTTAATCAATTAATACAAAAATATTACAACATATTCACAAAATAAAATACTTCTTACTTAACTTATAACCTACCTACCTACCTACTTACCTACTTACCTACTTATACCTACTAGTAGCTATCCTATATTACATATTATCTAGGTTAGATACCTACTATCGACTACCTAGCCTACCTAATTAATTAATTACCTAGCCTACATTTAATAAATAAGTTGTTTAACATAGCTAATTAAGACTAAGATAAAAAAACTCCATAATTGATAGGTTGTTAATTCATAAATAATAGCTAATGTGTAATCATGTAGTTGGCATGACTGCAATATAGTTGCATCATTGTCACATCATATTCACAAATTAAACAACTAAAACACTATGAGAAATCATGTCCATGGCAATTAGAGTACCTTGTAATTAGAGATCCAAAATAATTAATATAGAATTAAATTACAATTGTCCCCTGGAAATATGAGGATTAATAAATAAAAGGCCATATTAAAAAATCAATGAATTGTATTATAATTGCAAGTTAATCAAAGGATGGACACTTGTATAATATTATATACATGTTGTAGATACATATAGTCAACCATTATTATTATTATTAATAATCTTTTTTTTTTAAAATGTGAGAATTACATTACAACTATGGTAAATGTAACTTCTAATCAATGATAATTAGGTGTAGTCATAATCAAACGAGCCAAAATAAATGTCAAACACCGAAAAGAAATGATCAAAATTGGAAAAATAATAATTTTTTTACCATTTAAAACCACATCAATCATGGCAATTTTTTCCTTTTTCATTCATATGAATGTTAAAGAATTCAAACCAAAAATCCATTGATATAAAATTTTAAGTTTAAGTTTTGATTTAGGACCTTTGAAAGTAAACATCTATTGTTTAAGAAGGAATCAAATTTGCAAGGACTCATATAATAAAACAAAATTGATGGGAAAAAAATTAAGAAAATAAAGACCCATTAACTGTATTAAAAAAATCTTACTTAAAAATATGTGGAGTTGTAAAGCTTTAAAAATCCACAAAACTTTCCAAAATTGATCTAAAATTTTTAAAACTTCAAAGTCCTTTACCACATATAAATGGAATATAATGTACATGATGTGTTGAGAGAAGTTGTAGATTATTATACAAGAAAATATAAAAACATATAAAATCAAATTTTGGTTTTGATTTGAAATTGTTACCATTTTTAAAGACAAAATATTGAATTTACAAGGAATTAACACACTTTCAAAAAACAAAATATTAAAAAATTAAACAAAAAAATGTCATGTACTTGGACAATTATAAACATTTATTATAAAAGTTGCAAAAAAATTGTTCAAAAATTCATTTGTATGAAAAAATTATTTTTGTGCAAAAAGACATGCAATCTTATTTGTTGTGCGAATACATATCATCATACAACATACATCACTGACATACCATATTCACATACATACAAAAACACATAACATGGACGAGAGCATACACAAATACCTGTATACCACAACTCGGAAAATGTCACGAGAAAAATCTACTATCATAAAACTCATGATGCAAACACATATAGTCAAGCCAAACCCACTTCATTCAGAGAATCCAAGCCGATGCTAACAGGACACCATAGCTTGGAGCTCCACTAACTCCAATTACTCCCAACGCTCTAGGCTCAACTCAAAGAACTACTTTCTTTGAGCCCTCTTTCAAGTTATACCCCCACTCACAACATGAGGGTGGGTCCTACCAGAAGAGCCACTCTCTTCTAACCCTAAACCTGGAAACCCTAAGTAGGCACTACTCACTACTATAGCACACTATATGTTATAGCTAACACACATATGGTCATGACATATTCTAAAGTAATGTCATTGGCTCATTTGATCTTGTTTGCATGAACTATTGTCCAACTAGTGTACAACCTTGACACATATGATCATGTCACATGTACGCATTTTCACTTCCCAATAGATATTGACATTTTCAAACTTGTTTGTAACTAGTTATTAACTACGATTCCCATTGATACAACTAGTTGTGCCACTAGGTTGTTCCATTAAATTAATATCATTTTTTCATTATTTTGTGATTGTTGTTCAATTGTTTTATTATTAGTTTTCCCATTACACTACAACTCACAACATCATGTCACCCTACATACTTGTCAAAACATAGAATTCATTGAAGGTGAAAGTTTACTTTTGAAATGAAATTAAAATCAATGTGTATATTGTAGTACAAATTCAATCAGAGTGTATAGATGGATTTTACCTTTATATACCTCAATGTCTTACGCCATAAACATGTAATTGATTCATTAACAAAGGTTGATTCCTTTAAGCCTATCATGGGCTTATGCCTATTATAAAAAAATTCAAAATGAACTATAATTTTTTTATTTTTTTCTAACAATCAACATTTAGTAAACACATAAGCCAAAGTAACTAAATCAACCACTTGGCAACATGTGAACACATTAATAAAGTCAACCAAATCAACCAAGTCACCATGTGATCATTGTGAACAACTAATATGCAACTACATTTCAACTTGGAATTTGAAATTTGGGTGGGAAACCCCTAAGCAAGTGACGCATGGCAATAAATCAACAAATCTCCCCTTGCGTCAACAACCTTCATGCACCCATGCCTATTGTCAAGAAACTCAAGATGAACTATAAAATATGTTTTTATCTTTAAAAATATTATGCATTTCTTAATCTTTTGGTGATGTATTTATCATATGATGTGCTATATAATTTTAAAAAATTCTTTGTTTAGTTTAAAGTAGAGTTGAAGGTTGTTATAAGTTTTTTTTTTTAATTTAGAAAATTTAGAGGTTGAAGGTTCTTGTTTTTGTTTTTGAAGCTTGAAAGTTTATGATTTATGTTCTGTGAGATGTTTATTTGCATATATTAAAGAAAAATAATGTGAAAAAAATTTTCATTTAAAAAAAAAGTTGATTTGGAAAATGTAACTTATAATGAAAAATATTTGTGAGGGGTGAATTGTGTTTTATGAAAATCATGTTTTGGCTTTTGTTTGTGTGTTTGAATATTTGGATTTTTGAGGTGGAAGGTGGAGTTGAAATAAAAATACTTTGTTAAAAAAAATAGGTTATTTTTATACATTAACATGATGACTTTTATCATTTTTTTGTTACAGGGTTGAACATTGATAATGTTTGAATCCATCAAAATTAAAGTTATGCATACAATGTAAATTTTTTTCAAAAATAAAATGGTGGTTTTGTTTGAAAAATATAGTTTTGAATAGAATAACATGCACATGTGATGTTGTATAATTTGGTTATGTTGTTAATAACTTATGTCATTAAATGTGTTATTTGTTATGTATTAATCCAAATTAATACATTTTTAAAAATGAACTTATAATGCATTTCCCAACCTTGAATGTGAATGCATACAAGTTCAAATCTGACGCGCCCCCAAGTTCCTTCTTAGACCCAAAAAGGGTCCAACTATGTTAAAGAGTGGAAATAGTTGGAACTTGGTGCTACTCCCAGCTTCCAGCACTAAAGGGGGGGGTGAGAGGGGCGTGCTGAAAGCTCCAGGATTAGACTAGGAAGAGGGACAACTTAGTTAGTTACTTGGTTCACATTTGGAATCACTCTTGGTGTTGGGACAAGCCACGGGCAACATGGACTTACTTGACTCACCATGGCCCGGACTCGGGGGAAACCACCACCTTCCCCCATATAGTATTCTTTGCATTGCTCTGCCACACCCATATTCGAATGGCTTTTAGTCCCGGGACTCCCAAGGAGGAGTCCCGAAACTGTCCCAGTTTGGACTCCTGGGACTTTGGGAACTCATAACTCCCATCTCAGACCTCTGATTGGGATGAGGTTTAATGCAAACTTGTAGCTCTTCTCAAGAGCTTTCCAACGGTGTGTCACAATCTACATGCACACACCAGGGTCGGGTCGATTCTCGACTTTTAGTGGTCAGGAGTTAGTCTTTCGACCATAACTTGTGCTGCAGATATCCGAATGGCTCATGCAAGACCATTTTCGACATCTAAACTTCAATACCTTTCCAACGGTATAAAGAACACCTCAAGGCGAGGTGTTTTGACCCCTACAATCAAACTCTGAAGTTTTGGGAGTCCCAGAGGACTCCAAGTTCCCACTTTTGGGAATGTGAGTCTCATCCTCACACTTACCTCAAAGTGGGGTTGCGACAAAATCCATTTCATATTTATAAATAATGATGGGGTAAAAACATAGTAAAAGGAGCCACCCAAGTGAGTGGACACTCCTGAAAGCTACATTTTTGTATGTTTGAAAGATCACAAGTGAAGCATAATAGTTTGGATGGTCATAATTTTGTTTGGAATATTTTCCATTAGTTACAAAGTTTACATGCTCAAAGTTTCACACAAATCAAAAATATTTTTGCATGTTTAAAACACTCAAACCTTGAAAGTGGACAATCTTTGGATTTTTTTCAAACGTCCTTTTTTCTGTCAAATGTGCATCATTCCTTCTAAAAATTGTAAAGGATTTTAACATTGATCATTAGAAGGGCAAAAGGACTTGAGTTGATGAAAATTATTTTTATAATTGATTTGAACACATTTGATTCAAAATTGCTTTTGACCCTAATAATTATGGATTTTGAAAATGTGCCTTTAACCAAAGTTGTTCATGTTTATATGATAAAGGGAATGAATGCATAATATACATGATATAAAATGAATTTTTTTCAAATTTTATTTATATCTAAAATGTAATGTTAAAGGAGGTGCTTGAAATACAAATTTTAAAGTTATAAATCAACACAAAAATGACATGTGTCATGTGTAATCCTTGGAAAAGGAATTTTACCTTGGTGCCCCTAGCCCTTTTGATCATGTTTTTCACCTAATGGAATGTAGACACTATATATCATAATTTGGACAATGATAATGTGTGTGTAAGGTTTGCACATTTCCACTATAAGATGCAATTTGGTTGCATAGTAATACTGAAATCCATTACCATAAAATTATGTACATTGGAACCCATAACTAAACACTTAGTTGCAAAGGAAAGGACACTAGTAGACTTTATTTGTCAATGGATGAATGAAAAATCATGTAAACATTAGGTTTGTTGATGAATGAATGAACCCACTTAGTAATTATTCCATAGTAATTGCTTAATTGCCATTTGCAAATTGGTTACATTTCAATTACACACAAGTACTACCTTATGTCAATATGAGTTGTTACATAATTGCCAATTAGTCCTAGCGATTAATGTGTTTCAATCGCACTTGCAATTGCAAAGGAATTGTAATGGAAATCGATAGTGTAAATCACTAATGGATGGATGAAAAATAATGTTAGCATGACGTTACAATGGTAGTTGCAAATTGGTTGCATTGGAATTGCACAACAATTATTCTTGCATAGTTGCAACTAAGTTATAACACAATTGCAATGAATTTAAAACATGTGCAATTCCACATACGATGAATTGTGTTCATTATGTCATGCAATTCATTTGATAACATTCATGTTATAAAAATACATTGAATTGCAAGGAAATTGTGAGTGGTCATTGCAATTCAAAAACTTAATTGCAAGGCTAATTACAAATATTTCTCATAGTGGTATAATATGATTACATGATTATAATTAAAACATAGTTGTAAAATGTTTTAGTTATGAAAGACAAATTTTGACATTGTGTTTACCTATTTAAACTACTAAGGTACTTGGGTAGATGCAAGCTATGGTGGTTCACTTTTGTGATGAAATGGTGTTTTCTTCTTGGGTACCCTTTATTCAAATGCATATGGTGATTAATATATCCTTAGATTTATTAATTGAAATTTGGATTTAAATTAATAATTTCATTATGAAGAGAATTTTGTGGTTATTTATTGATAAAAAATTCATTTGTTAATAATGATGGACTTTTGAAATTCAGAAATATGGATTGGTTGTTTGACTAGAACATCACAAAATAGAAAACTTTATATAGATTCACATTCCAAATTTGTTATTGGGATTCAATATATAATGTAATATAAGATGATAAACTCATATGAAGAATAATTTCCTTGAAAACCTTAATTGTTTAATAGTTAGGGACTTTTGAATAGTTAAAATTTGATTATATTTTCATAAGTCCATATGGGTAAAAATATAGTAAAAGGAGCCAAAGAAGTTGTAGACAATGTCCAAAACTCCATTTACATTACTTTGGAAAATCACCAATAATTGTACTTAATGAATTATTTATCCATAATTTGTAATTTTGTTTTGGTCCTCATGAAATTGCACTCCTATGAATTTGGAGTCATTTCACTATGTTATTAGAGTCTTCTGTCATACACAAAACACTTGTTGACAAGGTCTTTTTAAGGATTCTAAAATTTGAATATGCTTTTTGTTACTCAAACCTTCATAAAAAAATTTCAAATTTATTATGGGCTTTAATATACTTCATAAGAAGGGCAACATGTGTTTTTTTTTAAATGCACATGTATTGAATCCTTTTAATGAATGTTGTTGATTTTGATTATGAATGTCCTTAATGGTCAAAAAAGTTCAAAATTTATCATCATGGTTAAAAACAAAATTATACATTTGATTATAATCTAGGTCTTCTTGTAAAATATGTGGTTTTATTATAATTTAAGTCATGTTTGGTCTCAATATTAATATCCAATCCTAGAAATTACATTTAAATATAGTTTTGATATTTAATAAACCAATACATGTAGGACACATTTAAAATATAGTCCTTGGTAAAGACTCCAACCTTAGTTGTGTGGTTCTTTATATTGTGTTTTTACCCATATGAGTTGCAATTTTTGTTTGTTTTTCAATTTATTTGTCCCAAAAGCATATTTTCTGAAAGTTTTAAATGGGGCATTATTTTTATGGACTTTGTGGGTTTTCCTTTTGAGACTTCCAAATTAAAAAAGGACAACAGTTACATTAAATATAAGTTTTCACATAGATTTGGGAAGGTTTGTAGTTGATTGAACATGTATTATTCAAAGATTAGAATAATAATATTTTTTAAAGTAACAACCATGTTTATTTGAATCATTTTAAAGAATCTTGTATGGACTTGTAAGGAGTGTAATCTTTTCCAATATTGAGTCACTATAATTTGCATCTACCCACCTATGGTCCACTTAGGACCAACATAATAGTCATTATGTAATTGTAGGCTGTTTATTTCCAAAATCATTTTATAGTTGCATTAAAATGCCAAGTCATCATTATCCACATCATTTACACACTAATCATTATGTAGTCATAAAAATGATAATGAAAAGTCCAGATGATATTTTTTTCCCTTATGGATGTCAAAAAGATGAAATACAATCAATCAAATAATGATTTTGCATGTTTCCGTTTATAACCTTATCAGCTTTTAATGACACAATCAACTAATTTATGATTATTTATCTTTAAACATAGGATTCAAAGTTTTATTTTAGGACTATAGTCGTTGAAGACTTTTAGTTCTTGTTCTTTTAGTTGCAAATGATAAGATTCCTTCTAGTGTTGGGATTAGTTATAAAGCTAAGAAAGTCTTTTTGAACATGCAAAAAAATTCAAATCCATTTCAAACTTTACAATAAGTTTCACCAATATATATAATTAAATGATACAATGTGAAAAAAAAATCATTTCATAGTAGATTTTCACATGAATTGTTTCCATTTATGCAATTTTTAGGATTTGTTACAATGGTAATGAGTTGCATTTTTGTGATTGCACCCAAAAATGTTGAACTTATCACCAAAAAATGTGATTTTTCTCACACAAAAATTTTAGGACTGAATTTACATGTGAGGTAATGTTGACTATAATTTAGTTACATCACAAATTTAGCATGTGATGAATTAATAATGAAAATCGTGCGAAGTTCATTCATTATAAGTTTGTACATTTTACATATGAATATCATATGTTGAAAACACATTTGACACATGGACAAATATATTGACAAATGAAGTATGAACCTATGAATGAATGAATTTTACACAATTTCCATTACAAAAACATGAGATGTTAAGTTTGTGATGTACATGTTTAAAAACACAACAACAAACATGTAACAAAGTAGTTGCATAATTCACATGTCATATCTTAATGTCACATTGTAATTTTGATATAATACATGTCACAATAAACCCCACAAATTTTACATTGTAATGGAGGGAACCACAATTATGACACCTCACACATGTCATGAACCACAGATGAAGTCAAAATTCAAGACATAGTAACATGTAACATAACTATATAACCAATGTTTCTTTTAGCATGTTTTTAAAGTCATTCTAATATTAATGTTACAAGTTTTCTTTTTTCATTTTATCCTTTTTAATATATAATGGAAACATGTGAAATAATTTAAGATGAATCTATAACCAATGTTTTTTCTAGTTTAAATTTCATTTTTCAAAGGACTTGAAATGCTTTCAAAATGGTGTATTAATCATATATAAATAATTTTATTCAAAGTTTTACATAATAGTATGTCATGAAATAAAATAAAATTTATGACCATTGTAAAATTCATGGATTTCTAATCCATCACATTCTATAATCAATCACAATTCACCATATCATTGTGACATATTCCTATTACTTTTTAAGTAGTCAAAAATAGCTTGTCACAATAAGGTCAATGTGTGTGCAAGGGCAACTTATGTTATCCCATTTGTACAACTTTTTGTGAAAAGAACCACATTGTCTTGTATTAGGTATACTTCAAATGCTTGCATACAAGGTTGTTTGTGTCAATCATGTCATACAAATCATGTTTATTTTGATGTCAATGTAGCTTGATGTCATGTCAATTTAAGTCAGTTTTTGTAAAAACAACATTTTTTTGGGAACGAATAAATTGTTGCAACTAAATTTCAATCACCACAACAATTGGGTGGACTAGGTCCCAGTATTTTATGGGGTTGCTGCATTTCGATGGTCATTGCCGAAATTAGTTGTTACCACATGTAGCTGGTCCCAATTCTACTAGGGGGTCTCTAATAAGGTCACCACATCTAAATGGTCACAATTGTTTTTGTGAGGGGTGGGAGGCGGGGGGCGGGATATGGGCAATCAGAAGTCATTCTTAAATTTAGGAAAATCCAAATCATCAAAATGTGGTGCATGAATTTCAATCATCATCTTGACAGTCTAACTTCTTTTCATTTCTTTTTCTAGATAGGGTTAACCAAGTGTAATTGAGTCTTGGTCCCTATGCCAATTAGAGTTTAATCTAAAAATAAAATAAAATCAAAGCATCAAGATGGCAATCAGAAATCAATTCTCACATTTGGGTTGCGGAAGAGTTTTTTAATTTATTTTCCTTCAATAAGGTGAATTGGCTTATGGTGACCAGGTAAACAAGGTGGACCTAGGTCTAATGTCCTTATGGTCACTAGAGTTCAATCTTGGATTTAAAACATTGAACTTAAATTAAGAAAAGCATGATCATTGTCAAGATGGCAACTAGAATTTTCGAATTATTATTTTAAAATAATTGATATATTAATTTTTTAGACAGGTGGACCTAGTCTTAGTCCTTATGACAATTAAGGGACATGGTCCAAATTAGGGTGGACTTGGGTCCCAATCCCTATGGTGACTTCAATTTAATTCCCAATATTTTAAAAAAACCTTTCAGAAAATTTATTCATCATCTAGATAGCCTAGATTTCTTTTGAAGCTTTTGTTGGGATTGAACTCCAATCACCATAAGGACCAAGATATAGGTCCACCTTGCCACCCTAGGGGCTTGGGTTTAGGATGATCACTTATTGAAATTCAATCCCAAGAAAAATAAAGCCTCCGATCATCTAGACATGATGATTGAGTTTTAGTCACCATCTCAATGATATTGAGTTTTTTTTTTCATTTTGAATACTATCATGTACCAAGTGAAAATTTTGATTTTATTATCAATTTGGTTTTTAACAAGTCGACCTTTCCAAACCTTGAACATTTCAAACAATCAGATTTTTACACGAGTAAATAAACTATTATAAATCATAAATAGTCATTTATGAATGTTGTACAAAACAGATAGATCCAAATATTTTCTTTAGTTTTATATTTCAGTTTAAGCACAACTTTGGGTTTAGAATTACTTCTATCAAAAATTAAAGAAATGTGTTTTGTGGCAACTATTTGAACCTGTCACAAAGTGAGAAGGAAAATTCAACAATTGGTTTTAGACGGGATATCTTTACTTATAATGATTAGTATTGCAAGGTAAGGTATGTGGTCCACTACTAGAAAATTTGTAATCTTTAATTACATCTCTTTAATAATACACCATTGTGACCTATGCCATTGGCCTAAGTGTGAGCATGACCTTATGATAGAACTCAATTGTGAAATAATTCTTAAAATTAAATTAATTTTAGTGATGAAAATGACTCAAAATTCATTATCTATCATGTGCCTTAGGTCTAAAAATGATGAAAACAACTCCAAGAAATCCCACTCATCAATGGCTTTCCAATAGTGCAAAGATCTCACCCCAATTTCATTAAAACAGTTATTGTTGATTCATTGAATTTTCTTTGAGAAAATATTCAAAATTTAAATTTTTTGCATGATAGGTCTAAACAAATGTTGGCTAGTTACTATTTGTTTTAAACCACAAGGTAGGTTATCAAATAATTAGTTAATAATCACTGTTCAACCTATTGATAATACATTGGTTACAAGCTTTTGAATTTTAAATTAAAAATTATTTGAAAATTCTATATTTATATATAAAGATTGATAACCTACCTATATGACAATCAAGTCATCCATGTAAGTTATTAGATTTCGAAAATTCAATACTAGGTGGTTATCAATTTAACTGATTATAAAAAATCAAAGAACTACCTTGTAGATTATGCATAATTGACTTGATAAATGGGCCAAAACTCAATAACTGGCCAACACTTGCCTAAGCATTGGCAAACCACCTCAATGCCCCCTCACTCATCAAGGGCTTTCAAACTGTGCGGAGAACATGATTGGGGCGTTCTGGTTTGGGAGATCTCAAACTGACAAACAGAAAAAACAAATTACCTTCGTTTATAGATAGATTTTGAAATTGTAGAAAGATATAAAATTTCTTCATGCCTAAACTTGAGGTAGAAAAAATTATAATTTTCAAAACTTGTATTTGCTTACATTGGTCTAAGGACAAGCAATGTGTAGGCAAATACACCTTGTAAACCGAGGCTAGAGCCACAAAGGCAAATACCTTGTACCTCATGCTCCACCCTCAGTTAGTTTGTAGCTTGGTGTACTTATGGAGTACCAAAGGGCCATGTACAGTGGCCATACTTTTACCACACTCCTTGCCTCAAGGAATAATCCATTAGCTTGAGGTAGATTTTGTTAGCATGGGATAGATTCCATTAGCATGGGGTAGAATTATTTTCTTCCTTCAAACCCATGATTTCAAAGCCCATAGCATGATGTTTTGTAATTTGAGAATGGCATTTTTTATTCCAAGCTTGGGGTTTTCAATTTTGAGCACAAGGTTTGGACCCACGCAAACGGGGAATATTTATTAATATTCAAGTTATAAAAGTATTAGGTACTTTCACAGCCAATTTCAAGCAAGTTGGAATCAAAAACTTGAAATTGGGTATGGAAGAACTCGACCGCTTGTACAAACTGAATTACAATAAACATGGCTGACTTGAATAGGTGCAAACCTTGTGCTTGGAATCAAAAACCCATGCTAGGGGCTTTGAAATCATGGGTTCCAAGAAAAAGAGGAATTTACCCTGGGCTAATCGCTCATGTTCCTTGAGGCAAGGAGTATGGTAAAGGTATGGCCCTTTTGGTATTCCATACTATGAGTCTTAATGCCCTGTTGTCAGGGCATTTTCACTACACAAGTAGCGTTAGTTTCCAATTCCAGACTGTATGAAATTGAGAGTGAGACACAATGGAGGATGGACAAATTGTTAGATTTGTATATCTTGATATGACTTTGAGCTAGAGTCTAGAAATCCTACGGTTGCACGACATATATACCTCTGGGGCAGGCCGGACATAGGTCGGACAGGGCTGGCGAAGAAAATTCTTTATTCAGATTGCAGATCATGATCCTGCACTAGCTACTACTGTGATTCAATCTCATCCCATGCTCAGCCTTCCAAAACATTCCAAATCATGGATATCCTTTTGTTTGAACAATGATTCCAAAATTAAACCAGCAATTGCTAGCAAACGTCGGCGCATCAGGAGCTAATCGCTGCCCGGCGTCATGTCCTTGAATTCCATAGTCGAGCTTTAACAGTGGACCAAAAACTCCGCAGAAATTTCTTTCAGATTCCTCCTGGGTAACAGTAAATCTAAGGTAAAATTCCATCTCATGATGTCCACGAAACTCCCATAATGATACCAGAAACTTTAAACTTGTGGATTCTCTTTGATGAAGTGGGTCCAAGATTAGAGCCCGTTTGGTCGAGCCCGTCATTATGTTCAATTCCGTACTTGTTGTAGTGACAATGGGTTGATTATACTTTTGTCTTGGCGTGATTATTATTGGAGCTAACGGCATGATCGGTCCTGTACTATGGACTTGTGTGAATAATTAGGGATATAGAGCACGTCGACCAGATTCGGTTTATGCAGCTCAAAATCGATTCTAGAGATATTGAAGGTTACCATGTCCAAGCTCAATTTTTCTGTAAGATCGAGGTCAATATTATTATCCTTTTGAAAATGCAGATTAATAAGATGACCCTGAACTTTCAAACAGCTAACAACAACAATGCACACATGAATCCATTGATGAACTGCAATTTTGAACTACATTAAGACCACCTTCGCTAGATTGCACAAATGAACAAAAACATAAAAAGTGTTGAATACAACAACAAAACTTGGGTTTTATGATATGGGTAGTTATTTACGATTTGGTTTAGCAATTAGCCAAGTTGTTAAACCTTGTTAAACCCAGATTTAACGATTTGACTAGTTGCTAAACCCAAGTAGCAAATACCCCAAATTGCAAAAACCCAAGTTTTGTTGTAGTGATGCTGATGGAAACTGCAGGTGACCTCTCAATAATTTGCCACAAAACAGAAACGCTGCTTAGACTCCGATTCTGTACGGAAGGTCCTGAGTGGAATGAGACGCAGAATCTCAGTTTATTTCTCCAAATGTAGTAGCATTGAATAGGGCCTCTACATTTGGGACTTTGATCAAAAGCAGTCTTCAGAAAATATTCCAATTTTTTTCATTCAATCAGAAACAGCTAGGAGTACTCACAGTCTTCTTGGGGTGACTCCCTGGGTTGCAGTTTCAGATGGTGGCTAGTGTACAAGTGATGGTCAGAACTAAGGGATGATCCTGCTGTAAACACCCTACTTGAGAAAAGTTCTGGAAAGAAAACCTTCCCGTTGTGATTGTCACTTGGGATCAAGTCCTCTACACCAGTACTTAGAAATCTTAGTACTATACACTGCTCCGCGCTTAGAATGAGAGAAATTTCTTGTAACTCAAGTTATAAACTCTCATGTGCACGAATGCTCGTCCCACGTCTCTAGTGTCTCGAGTTTCCATTTCCGATTTAAAACTGAGCTAGAACTATTGCTCGGGTTGGTTGAGAAAGAGACTATGACCACCAGCACCCACAACCGGATTTCTGCTCCCACAAGCGCCAGTAGTCCGGAAACAACTCCAAATTCTCTGTTGCTCGAAACTGCGTTCAATCTGACATCGCCAAATTTGTTGTTATCGGCTGCTATGGGTGTGCAGAAAAGGTCCGCTGCGTCTTCTGGTCCAGTCTTTGGAACTCAAGGACAAAGCATAGACCGGCTTCTCATGTCGAGACCGGCCCCTTTGCATCAACTCCAGGAGCATTATGTAACTTGATCGAAAGTTAGCTTGGCTCTCCCTCTTGAGAAGGAATGTAAGTCTTGCCTTCATCGGGAACTACAATAAACATGAAATGAAAGAATCTGCTCTGCGAACACTCCATTCACTCCATTACCTAATCCAGAATGATCACATGGAGCGAATCTTTACAAGTAATTCGGTCTGCACAATTCATCTTACAGTTACCCCCACACCAAAAAAGCACAAAGTTGCAGTCGAGCATTACGGGGTCGGCACGCTGTTGTGACCGCGGCTGGGACCTGAAGGTGTAGGCTGGGTAAACCTATCATCCTGGCTGAAGCTGTGTGCTTTGGAGCGGTCTGGAAAATTCTCGACTGTCAACTTTGTACTTTCCTCAAGTCCCTCGCGCTCATACACAGCAGTTTGCACTGAAGCCGATGAAGAAGGTGCAAACGCTGACGTCGTCGTATGCTCCAGCAGCTGCACGCGTCGTATCTTCCTAGAGTCAGCAGGAAATACCAGCAGCGAGCACAAAAGAATGACAATCATTATTCTAGATATGAATCCCATCATGGTCGATCTTTCAAACCTGAGGTGCGCCAGGTATCAACAAAGAAAGCTAGCTAGCAGTGTATGGATCGATTCTTCTCGACTCTTGTTCTAACAACGGTACAGTAAGCTCTACAAACCAGGGGTGCAGTAAGAAGGAGGAGTCTAACAAGACATATGTTCTAGATCTAGACTCTGTGCAGATCTGTACAAAAGCCTCAGGACTGGACAAGTCAGGTGTAATATTTGAGAACAAGGGAGAAATTCTTCCGGCAGTGTTCGTGCAACGAAACTTTCAAGTTCTAAGCAGATGATTAATACACTCTAGAGCTAGTAGTAGTTGTGCAAGTGGCAAACGATTTGAGTGACGATATACAGAAGACAAAATGGGGAGCGGTTTATATTGCGGATGCAGATGACTTGCTGTGCCTGGGAGGGGGCACTGTCATGAGCAGCAGCAGCTGCAGGCATCGGTTTGGCGTGCAGACGTTTGACTTGGTGGTTGGTGGAATTTTGCCACAAGCAAACACGCCGGGGCGCTGACCTCCTCAGTAAATTAATTAGCCCAGTTTTACACATGAGCCAGACATAATTATGGTGGGGTCTGATCTAAGTTCTCTTAATTCACGTGGATTTAGTCACAACTCACAATTTGAGGTGCATTTGCGCTGCTTCAATCGCGGCTGCCAGCCACCATATTCAGCTTAAAGCAGTTCAAGTGTACTGGTACACCGCGAAGCTGCTAGGGTCGGACTCGTGGCAGAAGGGTATGCTAGCCCACAATATACGCCAAGTCATGGCCACAAGGAAGTCCTGATGACTGAGAGAAGAATGAAGGCACGAGCAGCTAGACTTTCCTCTGTCCTACCGTCAGCCACATTCAAGAGAAAAGTGCACCACTTGCATTGCATGATCAAACTATAATTACCCTAAGGACTACACCACAGAAGGAGTCTACAATCCACATCTTTTGGCCAATTTTTTTTCATCATAACTAAAATTCAAACTTTGAGGGTTGTACATTGTAGGTTGATGATGAACACAACCAATAATTAGCAAAATTTTCAAAGTTGGCAAAATTTTCAAAGCTCATGTCAAATCGAGCACGCAAACCTGGCGTCAATCATGGGTCACCCAAAATATCCTTGAAGTTACTCTCTTTAATGGATTTCTACATTTGTGCCAACACAATTTTTTTTTTGTTTGTTTGTTTTTGAAATCCTTGCTGTGCCAGACTTTGGTGACTTGAACTTAGTGGTTTTTTTCCTTCAATTTCGTGATGTTGCTCAAGTGGCAATAGTCCATAAGTATATTTAGCCAAGTTGGGTGATATTCAAAATATGATAGTATGAAATCTTAAGCACCCTTTCAAATTGTAGGCAATTGCGGTAATTTTTGGCAATTTGTTTTTTGGAAATTTTCCCCAAAACAAGAAAATTGTGACAGAATATTCATTCCTGAAAACATTTATCACAAAATGGCGAAAATTCACCACATAAAAACCCACTGGTCCTTGGAGTGAGAAAGACTTGGTGTTCAAAGGGTTGGCTAGTACCATAGGACTCAGGCGGACTATTAATTTATGGTCCAGACCAAATACAAGTTTCACACAACCCTTGAGTGCAGGTTTTAGCCAACCGACATATTTAGTAGGGTTTAAGTAAATTTTGCTTGAATAAAAAGAATGTCAAGCTCTCACCAAATTGAGGGGCGGCAGGGGGAGGGAGTAAAAGCCTAAAATCATCCAAGAGTTTTTTCCTCAGCATCTAGCTGAACAAGGTAGTTACCAGGAACGTGAAATCGCTGACCCTGCACAACACCTTCTGACTTATGGACCTGACTTAGCTCATACCCAGTTGCCAGAAGCGACGAGAAAACCTCCCGCGGGATATGCAGATTGGGGGGAGGGGGGAGGGGCGGGCGGGTGTGTGGGGGCCGGTGGGGCGCAGAATGTGGCTCTAGATATTTAATTTTCTTCTTTCGGACGGACTTAATGGGTACCAACCGAGTGTAAGGCCGGCCTAATTGTTATGTGTTATATATATATATATATATGATCTACACTGGGCCGCACTTCACAAGCTAGCCCCACCTCAAGCTGTAACTAACACATCTGCCGCAAGAGACAAAGTGCCTGGAGCGATTAGCGCTGAACTCATCCAACAAAAATGGAAGTTCGATCAACCGCCTATTCTTAGATCCAATTGCATGATTCCCAAGGCTTGTCCCCAGCTGCTAAGTTTGTTTATTTTTTGTGGGTGTGGAAACCCAACCCACTATTGCAATTGAATACTCATTGCGTATGTGGACTGCAATTCAGATGCAGTGACGTTATTACGCAGAATCAGTTACTACTCATTGTACTACATTTTATACCAACTTCTGTCTTCATTATATTTTGGAAGCAAGTCGAGTGTACCTGCAGACGACTGTGGAAGTTGAGTCATTAGATGCCCCTCCTCTCCATCACTCACTTGAAAGAATTGAAACTCACTAGTGGCTTATTATATCCCTCCCTCTCATGTTGGAATTTTACAATTTTTTATAAGGGAGGTGTGAGAGGCGTGCAGTGAAGTGGGACATACATTTGGCACTGGGCTAAAGCTTGCCAAACCTATTAGGTAAGGTTGGCGAACATGATTTCTTGCTTGGGAACAAGATTTCTTAATTATATATGACCTTCCTCTTTGGTATATTCTATAGAGTTTTTCAAATTAACAAAGATGTTCTTGAACTACATCTAAGCAAAGAAATGGTCAATTCAATATCATGACAATAACTTCAGGTATGACCTGTATTGACACATCTTGTATTGTAAATGCTTTTTTCTTTGCAACGCGCCCTCATAGCCTTTTTATCATTTTGTGGGGGTAGGTCTAGGGTTCATTTTCCACAATGCCAACAAATTGCCTAATGTTTTAGGTTATGGCAATTGGGTGGACCCAGCTGAACAGTGGGTGGCCACACCCCGTGTCTGACAAAAGACCATTATCCAATTTAATTGGCAATTGAAAGATATTGTGCCACGGTATTGAAAATTTTCTAGACCAATTTCTAGGCCTCATGATTTGTAGGTGCCAATTTGGAGCATTTGAAATAGCCGGTGTCGGACCCTGAAAATCTAAGGGTGATGAAAGGCGGAATCTCTCCAGAGTGAGAATTATGTACTTAGCCACTGTAAAATCTTGTGCAATGTGAATGTGTTCCTGCTCTTGTGCTCTAGATACATTCTTATTTTGACACAAGGAAAACAACTCATGTAGGTTAACCTCATTGCCCCATCATCCCCCAGAACATCACAGCCTCCGTTCGTTTGAGGAGGATATTGCTGATTTCATATGGCCAGAGCCACTTAACAGTGGATCACTGTCTTTCGCTGACTTAAACCCAATGATCTAGACTTGGAGGGTGGTTCCAATAAATCTCTCAATCACACCTGCACCTATAGATGGGGAGACATTGCACAAATATATGCTATTCATTGGAGGTACGATTAAGCAACCTTGTAAATTGAGGTATATTTTCACAATCAGAGCGAACCAAGCTTGTCCATCAATCTTCCAATGAATTTTATGGGTTGGACCCCAGTATTTGTACAAATTGGGCTCAGCAGCTCTTTGGGGTGCGGTGGGGAGACATGCATGGGGCCTCAAGGAGGGCATGTCAGACCTCATAGGTACTTGGAACTTAGATTGGTCTAGTTGACAACGCCGCCACAAGGTTAATATGATATTTGGAAAAGACACATGTGTGGGAGATGACACAAGGTGTCAAAATATTATACTCATAGATTTACTATGACGATTAAACTTTAACACATTGTGAACATGGTAGCAAAAGAAACATAACTAAATCAACCATGTTATATGACTTAACTTTGGAAACTCACATTCATTCATTATTAATCTATTTTACTTTCACCAAAGATTTCCTTTCTTATGAAATTCTTAATCTAACAACTCATCAATTTTTTTAAACTTTCTCTCTTTGCAGGCCTAATTACTCATCAGTTTTTCTTTTAAAAAAAAGATTTAGAGTAGGTCTTTTTTTTCAAGTTTTTGTTTTCAGGTCAATGATGAGCATCCCAAGAGGGATGTAGCATTAAATGGTAACCAATCTTTAGGACCTAATCATAAAAAATTAAAATTTTATAGTCTAACTACCAACTGCAGTCAGAAATAGAAATGTGATGAACGTGAGCCAAAACTACTCTTTTTTGATGAATTGTTTTCCATTCAATTTCTTATGTATCTCTTATACTGATGTTCCAATTAACCTCATTAAATAAAAACCACACCATTATGTCACCAAGAGTAAATTGGTCAATGGATGACATACCCACCATGCCTGCTGATTTATTTGACACATCTTGAGGATTATTTGCAAGTTGCTGGACAAGCACACACCTGGATGTCGGCCTCCATGTTGACGGTTGCGACATAACCAGAGGCAGTGAAAGGGGAAAACGGTATGATAATCACAGGCCTCTGTTTGCAAAAAGAAGGTAGAATCAGTGGCAATAACCTCAGACTTTGAGAACTGTAGAGAATAAAAGCAAACATTATCACACTAAACGACCACTATGTCCAGTACTATCAAGTACTGTCTCTCTTTGTTTGCAGAGAATCAGTCTCATGACTGTAGACTTTGGAGAAAATGCTCAAACTGGGACCTCAGAAGGTCTCAATTATAAGGTCCTTCAGTACTCGTGTGTCCTTAATATCTGAATCAGCTCCCGCACCAAAATTTAGAAATTTTCAGCAGTTTGGATTTTTGTATGTTCCAGTCCCATGGAAGCAAGTTCACAAATTAGTTAATCTGGAATGTAATTAATTAGGCTGCTGGTTCCTGATGACTTTCAGTCTGGGCATCCAGCTGAATCAGGCCGACAGCTTCCTGGCAATCTATCAGGAGGCCTGCAGACATTGGAATCCGTTATCCGGAGGCAGCAGGCCCTTCTTGCATCCCAACAACCCTCCTAGATTCCCTCCCTAGCTGACAATTGCCAGGGAAACACATCTTACAAAAAAGAATGTGACCATTTTACATGAGTCACAACACTGTGTGAATTGTAAGGTTAGACAATTCAAGTTGTCTGCTCCTAGACGCCCCCTAGTTTGCTTGTTGGTCTATCTGTTGGGATTCCTCTAAAAGTTTGGCATTGTCACTGTCAATGGGAGTGCCAAAGATGAAAAACAAATCTGACTGTGAGGACACAGATTTCCTAATGTGCTACTTACCAAAAATAAGGTGTGTAGTGTGTATCTGTCTATCCACACCACCTCCTCAAGGAGACTTTGGCTGCTGCCATTACAATTCATGAAAAACAAATTTGGTGAAGTTGTTCTTAAACCTGCACCATTTTGGCTGCAGACATAAACACCGTCAGTTGCTACCAGTTGTTCAGGAGTCAAGGTTTGAAGCAGTGTTGGGCAGTTATCTGATTTTCCTTTAACATAACCTCCAGTTCCAGTTTTTAAGAAACTTGAAAATCAAAGAACCTCTGGTTATGATTTTTTTTCAAATCTCAGAAGCAAATAACCTCTGGTTCCATTTTTTTTTTTAATTTTCAGCCAGCTCCAGGTCTAGCCCTAACATTACATTTGTCAATAATTGTAAATGCACTGAGCCAAGAGTACTGTTGCAAATTTGTTCCCTCATTCTGCCCCTTGCCCTGTTTTTTCTTCATCTTGTCATGTTTTGCTGCACCCTAACCTCCCAAGGACCATCGACCAGTACCAAGGACCACGTAACATCCCAGGTAGCATATGCCAAGGGTCTTTCAGTATGTTACATACCCTCTAGCAACTGTAACCTGCCCGAAGCATTCATGACCATGGACCCAAAACATGTCTACAAATGCCAAGGTGAACAAAATGGGCCAAAGGGCAGACTGGGGGAAATAATTGCAGCAATACTCTTGTACCAACTGAATCAACAACTATGAGCAAATGTAATGTTAGGGGGTGTCCACTTGCCTATGGTCAAAGAAAGTAAATCAAGTAGTAAGTACTTAAGATGGGCAAATTGGGATTTGAGACAACACCTAGCTACATGCAGTTGAGTACTACCACCAGCAATACTGAAGTTTTGTGGCTTTGGTCAGTCCTTGGGGTAGCAACAAAAGACGGAACCAGTTCTGTTTCCTAACCTGGCCCAACCCCTGAATGTACAAGGGAACATTATATTTGAATTTGAGATTCTTTTTCTAACAACATGAATAGGAAGCAACCTTCTTTCTTTATAAACCTGGATTTGAGTGCGGGTGACAAGATAATTATGTGACAGGAAACATGCGATGAAGACTGTAAGGTGTTTACAAAAATTATGTGGCTATTGCAATTATAATAGAAGTGCACTTGGACAATTAAGGGAAACAATACATAGTTCATCCTGGCAGCAATGCACTCTGGCCTATCTATATGAGGTGCCTACAACAGCTTCACCACTATTGCTGCCTGGCTATGAATACTAGTGTTTTGCATAAAATTTGGCAACAAGCCTAAATTGATTCAGTGTTGTCTAGAGTAGGAGCATATAGCAATGGACATTTTGTGACATCTCAAAGCCTTTCTTTTTGGGTTTGACAACTATTACATTGCATAGTTCCCCAAATGAAACATGAAAAAATAACAAAAGGACTCAATTTATTCAAACATTATGAATTAATTTTTCAACTTTGAAAAAAAGTATACCAAAACCATCGATATTCAATCAATGATGAACTTTACAATTCACATATGCTTATAATCCCCACCCACTTATGGACTTATTATTTATAGCCATTTTATGGGATTAATCAAAACTTTGAGGCATGCTCCTTCAAATGTTTATGGCATTTTGGGCCAAAAAATTTAACCAAAAAATGTTTTTTTTTAAATTTAATTGTGTTTAATGACCTCAAAAAATCCATGTTTTGCAAAGGATATTTACTTACATAAACCAATTTTCTACAAGACTTGTATTCATTAAAGATATTAGAAATGTCCATGGCAAGGTTGTATAAGATAAAAATTGAAGAAATTATTAATTTCAAAATCATTCAAAGGGTTTTATTTTAAGACCTAATTTCATTAGGTTCATTAGGCTCAAAATACATTAATTTTGGACTTTTGGAAGGACTCTCAATTGTTTTTTTGGTTCATCATAGTGAGCTTCTACTCTTTAACATGTCATGAAAAAAATGGGAATACCTTCACAGTTGAAACATACCAATGTCAACCAATTTTCGCTTAAACATTTGATCACATATTATTGGCAAACTCGTACAAAAAAATATCAAAGTGTCAAAAACTTCAATGCATACGTAGGAACAACTAACTACAAGTGAAAGTTCAAGCAATTGTGCATTTTGTTCTTCAAAAAGGAAATTGAACTTCAACAACATTCATCTTCCAAAGAACTAAGAACATGAACCATGGTAATTTCTATCAACTTAAGTAGTATAGAAAATGAAATAATAGTTGTGATGCCTAAATTAGTTATCACAAATGCTTAAGGAGATTAAAATGAAAAGGTTAACCTTGTTGGATGTAAGGGCCACTACTTTAGTCATGGCCTATATACTGGACTTCATTATCAATTTAAACAAACCATGTTGAATATCCAAATCTACCCAAAAAGAAGGCTAAGGAACAAATTTTACCTCCTTAGATTATTCACATGGATGCGAGCTACTATAAAAGGGTGCATTCACAATACTCAAAGGAGCCACCTAAGGGGTTGGACACTACATATAACTTCAATTCTATATTTTTGAAAAATCACAATGAAAGCACAATAATTTGAATTGACAATTTTTTTTTGAAATAGGCTCCATTACTTGCAAAGTTTTAAAACTCAAAATTTGATGCAAATTGATTATGTTTCAACAATGATAAAGCATTCAAAATTTTAAGGTGAACAATTTATTTTTTCAAACGTCCTTCTTCCTTAGCAAATGTGTACCATTCTTTTTCAAAATTAAATAAGATCTTAATATTGACTATTAAAATTACAAGAGTTGAAATTGGTGACCAATCAAATCCATGGCATCAATCACTAATTGTTGAAAATTTTGAACATCAAATTCCCCAAATATGCCTTTAGCTACAAATTTGCCATGATCCCAACACAACACACATCACAAGCAATTGAATTATGCCAACATGTACACCACACAACATTAAATTCATTACCTATATAATCATAATAGAAAACCAATGCAATTTTGCAAATCCTAGTCATTTACTATATTTCCAACACCAAAAAAAACCAATTTGGTAACCACTTACTACCTCTATCAAACAATTTGATCACCAAGGTTAACCATTTGTTGTTTATGTAAAGCAAAAATGAAAACCAAGGCAAGTTTGCAATTCCATGGGTGTAAACACAATAAAAAGAACCACAAGGTGTGTGGATAGTGCTTAAAACTATAATATTAAATCTTTGGAAAATCACATTGATGAAAGCACAATAATTTGGATCATCAATATTCTTTTTGAAATAATTTCCATAATTTCCATAATTTCAACACTCAAATTTTAATACAAATTGATGATATTTCAAAAAAAATTGCATGTTTAAAACATTCAAAATTTGCTTGTGGACACTTTTATTTTATTTTTCAAACATTTTGTTTTTTTGTATTGAATGTGCACCATTCCTTCTCAAAATTAAATATAATTTTACTATTGATGATTAAAACAAATAAATGAGTTGAAAAGTTTTTTATTCATTTTTACAACACATTTTGGTGCTTTTGGTTCAAACATGTTTTTGGCTCTAAAACTATGGACCCTATTCTTTGAATTTACAAAATATATGTGTAAAAAATAAGGTCTCATATATTGGTTGTTGAATATAAATTTTTTATTTTTATTTTTATAATAGGATTATGTTCATTTTGAAAACCAAAATGTATTAATATAAGGTACACTTTAATCCCTAATAATAAAGAAAAGGTTTAAAGACTAAATTGGTTGCATTAGAGTTGCACAATTATTATTTTTGCATAGTTGTAACTAAATTGCACGAGTTGCATATGTATACAATTCCACATATGGTGAGTTGCATCTATTGCAATTCATACAATTGGTTTGATAGCTTTCATGCCATGGAAATACATTAAGTTGTAATGAAATTGCAAGTGGTCATGTTGCAATTCAAAAACCCAATTGTAAGGTCAATTCCAAATCACCCTATTTTTCCACAATGCCAAAGGAACTCAATGCTTATAATCTCTACAAATCAATCAAAAAGACCAAGGCTAACCACTTGTTGCTTCTATAAAAGTCAAATGAAATCCAAAGCAACTTTACAAATCCAATTCATTTGACACTTACCATGTATGCAAATTAAGGTAATTTGCAAAACCTAATTAATTAATGTGTAGATGTGAAATCCACTACAATTACTAAAAGAAACCTTATCCATTTTAGTTATATATATATATATATATGAATAGTGCATGACTAATGTCCAAATCAACTCATTTTGGCATTATATCTAGAACAATCCTACATGTCACCATAGTTGCAAGTGCTAATAGTCGCACATGCAACTACATTATGATGGATCCAAATTTTAGTCACACATTTTGTGACTATCACAAGTTTAGATGAAAATTTGATGAACAATGAACGTATGTCATCCATTATTGGAGCCATCCATTGATGGTTGATGACCAAGTTGTTTTTGCAACTAGATTTGTAATTATACTTAAATGATATATGGCATTTTTGCTATCAAAATTATTTATTCAAAATATATAAACATTACATTAAAAGAATTAAAACTAAGAGAAAACTAATTCTATTTTACTTCAATTTACAAGCAAGACCTATAACTAAAAATCTTTCAATTGCATTGGACAAATCACATGCAACATGTAGCGACAAATGATGTCATCACAAACCATGGATGAAATATACAATCAATGGATACATTCTCATCCATTGATCATTTGTATATAATTTGTCACTCTAGCATGAAATTGCAAAGTTCTACAAATAGGTAATAAAGCTTGTAGGTAAACCTAGGCTAAGTAGGTAGTGTTCATCCCAATGGCATTTGCTTTTTGAAATGCTTCATATGACTTCTTAATGTTTCTAGTGCACCTAGTTATATAGTTTACAATATTGAAAAAGAAGATAAAAATATAGAATAAACTTTTAGGAAAGACAAACATGATAACACTAGTGACTACTCCATATCACGTACAACCACACTATCCATTATCTACTACCTAACCTACCTACCTATTACATAATCTACCTACTTAGCATAGCCTACATAACACTAAAACATTTATGGCTATAGTTGCATTAACACATATCATTAGAATCATAGCCGGGTGAAAACATGGTTTATACAAAAAAAGTTGCCAAAAAAATATCAGGTTTAAAAAGAAGCAATTTTTCAAAAAATTAGATTCAAATTTTACTTAAATTTCATTTTGAAACTATTGAGCCCTCAATTGGGTTTATTGTAAATCAACTACAAAATTTCAAAAAAATTGGAATAATAAAAGTAGGGAATAAATAGGTTTGAAATTGACTAGTCAATATGGTGTTCAAACCTACTTTTTCATTAGAAAATTTAATGAAATATACATGTATGAAGTTATAGCATGAAGATCATTGTATATTCAAGGGCATCACCAAAAAACAAATCTACTTTCTCTTTGGTAGAATATACTTGACACATACAATGCAAAATTTAAAAATTAATGCATAATAATGAAGAAGTATCTTGTTATTTATCATTCAACTAAAAAGATTGAATGTACAAAAATTTTGTGACGGGTTTTGGTCCTACTTTTTGCTCACTTGACAAGTATACTAGCAAGTACTTTTAGTTGTACACTTTACCATGCTTTCATCCAACCACTACTTAATATTGTGTATTCCAAATTGTAAAAAACAAAAAAACTACAAATGGACTTGTTCAATTGATATTATATTGGTATACATATCCCAAAAAATTAGAATCAATATGATGAATTTTTTTGTAAAAAATTATGATATGTAATTAGTGTCTTTAATTGATAATTTTGCAATAAAAATTCACAAAGCACAAAACATGGGTTAGGGAGCCTAGGTAGTTTAGGCCAAACACTTTAACCTATAATATCTACATAAATTATTTAGTCTAATCTAGGGTAGATAGGTTGCAACACTACCACCAAAACATGGTTCTTTCCATAGTAGCATCACGATTAAGATGGTTATAAAGTCAAGTTCATTTGTTTGAAATGACTAGTTACTATGACAAATACCCAAGCACGACAACCATGTGTCAATTCATTGACAACCTTTATTGATTTGATCAAACATTGTATTTGAATATTCCTAGTTAAGAGTATGGACCTCATCCACTAACTTCTCATTTCACCAACATGGATGAAATCAAGGGCTTGATTTCTATTTATAACTATTTCAAAATAACAAACATGGGTTAATGTAGACTATACATGACTACACAAGGTAGCTAGAATAGGTAGGTAGATTAAATAACTAAATATTGTGGCATTGATACATGTCACATGGGCATTGGCGAACTTCCATAAAAACAAGATAGTTGATGTGTGCCTTATGTATGGTGGGGAATTTTTTAAGTTATATATATTGAAATCGAAATTTTTATGGATTAAGAATATAAAGTGACATGTGGCACAATCTCACTCTCAATTTAATGTGCAACCATTATTGACCTTACACCTATCAAAATATCATTATTTTTGTTAAGAAGATTGGAATGTCATGTGTACAACATAATCAAAACCATGACAAATTATTTGTTGCAATATAATGTTTTTAGATATGGTTATTGTGTCATGGATAGTTAGTTGAAATTCAACTCACAAAAAGTTGAATTATAATGAAAACTTAATTAACAAAATGTCAATTTATAATTAAAATTTAATTGATAAAATGTTGGATTATAATCATAATTATAAAAGTACCAAAACTAAAATGTGGGGACAATGCACCCAATTGCAATTAACTAAAGAAAACCAAATTGCAATAAAGGTGTAATATATTTATCATTTTCAACTACAAGTGCAAATCTTATAATGTCCATGTTTTAAATGTAAATCTATGTGAACATTACACATAGTTGTTTTGGACATTACATGACACCATGTCATGCTTAACTATTTAAGCAAGCCATATGGCATGACTTTAATGACCATAGTCATTAAATCCAATAATAAAATCCAATATGATTATAAATCTAGTTGTAAATGTAGTCAATTTATAAAAAAATCCTATTGATGCATAAAAATAGTTGAATTTAATCTATTATTGGAAACCATTAAATGTAGATGATATGAATGCATTTTTCATTTTTATTTTCATCCTTGCAAGTCATAATTACATCAACAACACCAAAACATGTCTTTTATGACTTACTTTATTTGGAAAAAGTTATTTCTCTAATCATTTTTAAATCGCTTATGCCATTTTCGAGTCATTCATCCCATTGTAATCAAATAGGACTAGTCATAAAAGACATGTTTTGGCGTTGTTGATGTGATTATGCCTTGCAACTACTAATGATTTGGATGAAAAAATTAAAAATAAAAATGCATTCATGTTATCTACATTTAATTTTCAAATATTTCTTTGTAAAATAGGTTGAAAGTTGGAATGTGTTGTTTCAAAATACAAATAGGTACCTACCTAAGGTATTACCTACCTACTACCTATTAACTATTAAATATTGCCTACCTATTAAGTACCTAAGTAGTAGGTAGGTAGTAGGTAAGGTGGTTGATCTTTTGGTAAAACGATATCTACATAATAGGTAGTAGGTACCTAAGTAGCAACAAGGTTGTCAAAATCAACATGACATTCCAATTTTGCATCGGTTGTCACTTCAACGTCAATTTGGACATGTTGATTTTTCCATTGGTCCTGACATGAAGGTCGACATTAACATAATTCAAAAAAAATTTTCTTTTACTAGTATTGTTTAACCTATATTTAATGACCACATATTTAATAACATCCTAATTAACATGCATCAGGATCATTTGCGACATGGAAAATATTGATGGATTATATTTTTTTGGACAAGTCACCCCTTGTTTAAATTGCAACCAAAAATGGAAAATTTTGGTTGCAATCTAGAAAAGTCGCCCTTTATTTAGCTAAGATTGAAAATGGGAAACTTCAATTAAAGTTGCACAAATCACCTTTGCCTTGTCTAGCTAGTGATAAAAAAATGGAGACCTTCCTTCACAAGTCGAACAAGTCACCCCTTGTCAAACCTATGATTGAATCTAAAAAAGTTTGGTCGCAAGCTAGACAATGGATGCGTCAATCAAGCCATTGAAACTAGATAAATGGGACCTATCCATTGCAACCGAAAATGAAGATGTTTGATTGCAATCTAGATAGGGGAATGGTCTAATAAGTGGCCAAAACTAGAGAAGTTAGGTCACAAGGGTTTTAGGGAATTAATCTACCAAGTGATCGAAATTGGAAAGTCCACAAGAAGAAATCATGTCTTTTTTCACTACCCAAATGCATTAGGTTTTTAGTCAAATAAAACAAAATTGACTATTATGTAACTTGTATGGTTTTGGTAAAAAGAGGACTAATTGACTAGGACATTTTTAATCATTTTGGATAGTTGCATGTTGCACATAGATATACAAGGTCCCAATCTAATATGACGCGGAATAACACGCCACATCATCATATAACTTCCTTCTTCATTTTATTTTTTTTGTTTTTTTTTCAGATCATGAAATCATGGATTACATTTTCGTCAGAGCATGCTATGACAAATTTACATGTCATGAAAATTTTCATATATTTTTATATTTAAAAAATTTTGTTGACAAATTTTTTTGACACTATTCAAGCATGATGTACATGCTTGTGTATTCACCATGATGCATATGTTTGTAAATTGCATTTGTACAAGATACATAAAATCATGTATCCATCAAGGATTGAACCCAAGACCTCATGAAAACACACTAAGGTCTTGATCACCAAACCACTTCAACATTTTATGAATGATGAAAAAGTTTAAATTTATGATGTTCTGCATGAAATTATTTAGAAAATTCAAACTTTAACATACATTTTCTTTTGCAAAATGTATTCAAATGTTACAAATGAAAAGATGATCTTGAAGCTTATTCAATATTGTATTCAAAAAATTTATTATAATTTACAAAATAAAATTTATAATTTTTTTAAACCACTAAAAATAACATTTCATGAATAAATCAACAAATATTTTTTTGTTTAAATTGACCTGAAATCTTTGTAAATTCAATGTGAATTCAAAAGTGCATTTATTAAGTTTTTTATCAACAAATTCAATTACATAAAATATGTCCATTTTTTGAAGAATTGCAATTTATTATTTTCCCCAATATGATTAGGCGTAAATTTATTTATTTATTTATTTTTACGATGTTGTTAAAATGGTAATCATCCATAATAAGATTGCCACATTTGGTTATAGACAAGTTATGTAGTTGGAAACTTGTTTAAATCTTTCAATATTATAGTTAGTTACTTTGTTTTATGTAAAAAATTAAAAATACATACTTAATTTTTTTCCTGAAAACATTTTCTTTCAAAATTATTATTTTTTGATGTTGGTGCCCCTTAAATTGGTAGATATTGGTCATAAGAAAAATATTAATTAATAAATAAATATAACCATTTAATTATTCAAACCATATTTTTTTAGCAATATTACTGATTAATTACACAACTTTGAAAAAAACTCACAACATATCTTTTAATTATGTAAAAATACATTTTACACAATTTAATTTGGTGAAAGTTTTGGTTTAAATAGTTGGATAACTCTTCCCCCCAACCAACATTTTTTTAATTTTGAATTCTTTTAATTTGGCAATTCTTGTTGGGAAAAAAATGAAAAAAAATAGTGCAAATTAATGGGAAAATGTAATTAACAAAAACTTACCAAAAAATTGGGATCAAAATTTTGAAAAAAAATGTCATTCCTAATGAATAAAAAATTAAAATTATTATAATAATTATAACCTTAAACACAATTCCAACATCAAATTTATTTTTAAAAATTAAGGTCAATTTTTGAAATCATCACCAACCTTATCCAATGTTTTTAAGTTTTTAAAATAAATATTAATCATGATATGGACCAAAGGTTTTTTTTGTGGTGAATTTCCACCATTTTCAAACATAAAAAAAGGCCATCAACATTAACAAAATATTTTTTTAATATTTTAAAATACATATTTTTAAATATTCCTAAAAGTTGTTGCCCCCTTAATTGGCCAAAATTGGCCACAAGAAAAAACATTAATTAAGTAATCAATATAGTCATTTAATTATGAAAAGCATTTTTTTAATAAATGAATCGTACACTAATACAAATAATTAATTACTTAACTTTGCAAAAAAAATCTCAACATATTATTATTATTTTTAATGTTGTAAAAATATATTTTACATTTTTTCCTTTTCAAAATTAAAAAAAACTAATTTGGTGAAATTTTTGGTTTAAATAGCTGGATAACAACCCCCC
>Ga0209208_10000158_pt1 | contig 74576 bp, 55 predicted proteins | sample S1TSphfallax_3_FD_187694 | JGI IMG/M metagenome (GOLD analysis project Ga0209208, IMG submission 187694) | Host-associated microbial communities from peat moss isolated from Minnesota, USA - S1T2_Fd - Sphagnum fallax MG (SPAdes) (version 2) | ecosystem: Host-associated > Plants > Peat moss >... | reverse complement strand
TATGTGGAAATAACTTGTAGACTAGTTGAAATGCGGTAGAGAATGATGGTAGAGCCTACATACTGGGTGTGGGTGGCCCTTCGTTAAAATTTAAGACTTCTTTACGTGCTTGTTCTCCTTGGTTAATGTTGTTGCAGTAGGAAATTTCATGGGCAAAGAGCGCCCCCCTGACTTTCATTTTCCCCACATCTAAAAGTTGTTTGTACAAGACTGAAATAGTAATGCACAAACTCTGGCTACAGAATCTGCAAAACACAATTCCAGCCATTATTCTCATAGATGCAAACTCATGATCATTAGCCTCGGATAACACCTACTTGTATATTCTATTCCTGGTTCCCAGACTCATTCCTGACTATATTTGGGTCTCCATCTTCTCAAACTCTCCTTCCTATGCCCCCACCATCATCTTGTAACACCGACCAGGGATATCCCCAGTGCCCATCATGTTATAGCATTTGCAACACCGACCACTTTTCTGCATGTAACAAAAATGGAGAAAAAACTTGAGATTGCTATTGACATAGTGTTTTGGGAAAAAATTCACCTGAAAGGTGCCCTCCCATTTTACTAGTAAATATTTCAGACTTACCTTATCTTTCGGTCGGTTTTAACTTGGGGCCTGTAAATGATTTGAGGGTGGGTATAAAGATAGTACATAGAAAAAATTGTCCAATATCTTTATATGCAATTTCACCTTTTGCAATGCAATTGGTTGGTGACTTACTCATAAATATTCTTGTCATTATTTCACATAATAATTACTTTGGGTGATCTTATACCCTTGGAAACTTTCCAGATTGTACTAAACATTTGCCATTATAGGAATGCCTTGCATGTAATACTTAAAGTGTGTACATAGCTAATTACTTCCTTTAGGATGGTTTTAAAATAATGTGCTCATCATGTTCACAATGGTTGTTGCACAACTTATGCCCTTTTCCCATTTCCAATTTGCCCATCCATGCACACATTGTATACATATTTTGATTTCACATACCATTTACACTAAATTTACATGTTTAGATAAGGGTGACTAATAAGTATAGAGGGCAACTCTATAGTCTGGAGCATTCCCTTGCATTCCTGTGCATCACTCTATGTAGTACTTATGTGAGATGTGTAACTGCAATTTGCTCACATATTTTGCTCCTTGCAAAATATTACCATTACTCATAGTTGAAAGAGCTCTTTATTGATCACTTTGTTAAAACAGACATTCAAAAATTGAGAACCTAGGTCCTTCTGAGTCCTTTGGAGGGTTTTTTCTTGTATTGGACATTTCTCAAAACTGACATTTGAAAACGGAGAACCTAGGCAATTTCAAGTTCATCCGAGGTTTTTTTTTCTTGTACTGGACATTGCAATGGCAATAATTATTTTGCCTCTTTCAAGTACACATTTTAATTCCCTGCATGCAGTCTATCTTTTTAAACTTGTCATGTTTCTATTAAGGTGGTTTTTTTTGGTCTAATTGCATGCAAACCCCTAAAATGTTTTGCACCTTAACCATTATACACTTCCCAAAACTGAAAAAGCAAAGCATATAGACTTTGTGAATCATCAGTCAATGTAAGGGTAACTGTAAGTCATAACTGACCAACTTTTACCCTATCTAAACTTGAACTTTGCTTTTATATTAAATATGGAATGGTATTAAAGTTCACTCATTGGCCTTTGTCATCAAGTCATGTAAGCAATCATAATCACACACTAATTTAAAACCAATGTTGGCAATATATATATATAAACATGCATTATGGGTTAGACATGCATAAAAACTATATCCTATTTTTGGTCGTTTTTTCATATATTTGCCCTAAGTGACTACTTGAAATATGGACATGTCTATTGTAATTTTTTTTATGGGTCGGATTGGATAGGTATGTCCTAGCCTATGCATATCTTTTATTTTTTGTTTAGGGTTATAGATATGCATATACACATCTAATATCAAAGATTGAAATCAATTTTATCACAAGTAATGAGATAAAAAGTCTTTCACACCCCCATTAAATGTCAATGTCATTTTCCAAGGAATATTTTTGATCTCAACCGACTTTGTGATCAAACTGGCTGGCATTGTTGTCAAGTTTTTCCTTCATTTATGGATAACTCTAATATGTCAAGAAAGTCCAACCCAAGAATATAAAATTACCTGGTTCTTACAACATAAAGTGATGGGCACAGGGCATCACCAGATGCATGCGCACACTTGCATTAGTCACCAGACTGTGGTAAATTTACTTGTTGCACCCTTTAAGGTTCTGATATTCCCAGCCTACCCTTCTTGTTGCAACACTTAATAGAAAGGGGGTGCAACCAAAAGTTGGAATTGTTTAGTGGAATGCTAGTTATTGGTTTGTGGTCTAACCAAAGGACAAAACTAAGAAGTACGTATCATTGTGTAGTCTCTCCCCTTAAGGTCAGAGCCAATAAACAAAAATATTTGATTTGGCAGTGGGCGGGATGCAATAGATAGATTGCCAAAAGCACAACCTGCTGAATCCATCATGATCAAAAGCAACAAACACATATGCCAAGCAGTTTTTCTTCCATTTTGGGTTGTTGTTGGGCCCGGGGGAGGGGGGCAGAAGGTTTGAAACATCAGGCTGCGAAGGGACACTAATTGGGGAGAGAATCTAGTTTGTGTCCAACCCCAATTTAGTCAGAATTGGATCCCAACACACACATCGTGAAGAACAAAAGGAATGCTGTATTTCTGGGCCAAGTTTTTGGCAAGAACCAAATATTTTCCTGTTGGAAATCAAACGATGTTGTGCCCACCACTGGCTGGCCATCATCCTGCAATTTCAGTGAATTTTCTCGATGTGAAAAGTATGAGGAAATCCAACTATCTAGCCAATATGTTTTCATTGTAACTTTGAGACAAAGTGCTTATGCATTTAATTTTGCATCTCACTAAATTATTTTGGGTCTATTGTCTGTTCGTTTGCCAATAAAATATCCCCCCAAAAAATCTTTTCTTCCTCTTAGGTATATTTCTACTAAAGTTCTGTTTTCCCCAAATTCTTATTTACCTGCTATTCATAGGTATATATCTCTTTAGACTGCCCTATTGATCAAATACAACTATAATAAACTGGGGGTACTTATTGTGTTTCATATCAATTAGTTGGGGGTGCATCAGAAGTCAAACTGTTCTTTTTTCATAGTTTATCCCCATAGCCAAAAAAAAAAGTTGAAACTATGGAGGCTCCCCAAAATAGAAGATTCTATAGAAATATGGAGTGCCTCCCCCCCTTTGGCCCACCTATATAGGTGAGAAGGGGAGGAATTTGGGATTAAAGTGAGGTGCTATTGGGAACACCCTTGGGGAACAAATTGGGAACCCATTGGCCAGGGACTACTATATTTAGCAGGGTGTTGTGACGAGAATGGAAGGTGAACAAGTCTTAGTCTTACTCTTTTGCCTATATAAGAAGAGGAAGACCTTTATGTCCTTGCACAGTGGGAGGAATTTCTTTTCTTTGACAACTTTGAGGGATGTTGCACGACTTGACTTGGGGTGTATAGTCTTGCTTTCACAACATTCCTTTCTGTTCTCCTTGTCAGAGTTGCTTTGGCATTCCATGTTGCACTTTTTCTCTTCTTTCTCGCATCCTGCACTGTTGCCTCCTTGTATATATTATTCTCATCAATTCTGATTTTTTGAGCTTTCTTTGTCTCTCGCTTGCTGTAGGTTTTCACTCTTGTTTCTTGGACATTTTACACCCTTGGAGCATGTCGGCGCCTGTTTTGTGTGTTTGTAATAAGTGGATTAGATCTGTCTTGCGCGAGTGGCTATGAAAATCCATTCTTGTATGTAGAGAAATCACTTTCTTTTTTTGATAGCTCGGTGGAGATTCATGAAATTCGTCCAACTTTGGTGTCGGTTCTTGAAAGCCTCGTGTGAATTGCTGTCCTTCAACTCTGAAATGAGCACTGATCACGAGTAGAATATGTATTCAATTTTGATCCAGTTAGCCTACAATATTGAAGATTGTTAAGATTTATGCTCTGGACACAATCATGTACGCGAGTTTCGTCAACGATCAGATGGGATCCATCAAGACTGGTAAGGAGTGGTTGGTGACAACGAGAGAGAGCACGCTCGAATGCATGTATTCTGGAATTCGCATACCTGTGTTCTTGCGTGTTCTCTCCCCTTGTCACCAAGTTCTTTTCGATTTCTAGCTTTTGGTTTTCCCCTTCAGGTACTACTCCTCTTTGAGTAGTAATTTATGCTTCAATGTAGTCATTAAATTTTTTAAAATCTCATAATGTTCATCACCTTTGAGCATTTGGGAGAACTGGTTTGTGGAACTTTTACAAAATTGTTCAGGTTTGCTCATTGGTACTTGACCAATGCGTGATACATTTGTAGGTCAATTTCTAATCCATTCATTTATTTGGACATGTGTTGTACTACAAGAGCTAGTTATTGTGCATTTGGTCGCTAGTGCTAACCATTACGAGAACCCATTTCATGAATTACATTGACCGTCGATGTTAGAAGCGTTGTATGTGAGCTGCAGTATGAGAATTTGTACATAGCACATACCGGAAAGTCTGACATAGTATGTGGGCAATGCCTCGCTAACTTTATAAATTTCATTAGTAGCTATTTTCTTCTTTTTAGATTGCAACTCTTCCTGCTTGGAAGTTTGACCATGATCTCAATAACAAGCCTTGCAAACTATATGAAGATGGTGTTTACGAGCTAGATGTTTCCATAACATGTTTTCATCACGTTTTTTAACATGGACTTGTCCACAATTGGTTCATTCTTGGGTACTGATGTATAAATACCATTTGCTGACCTGTTTCCCACACTTGGGTGTTTGGTGTTGTATACTTAAAATTGAACATGAGATTTCCATTAGAGGAATTTTGAAATTTTCAATCAGAATCAGGAATGCATCTTTTAGTGCTTTTTGGATTGGATTCTAGAATGTATCTTTTAGTCCTTTTTCAATTAGAGTCAGGAAAGTATGTTTTCGTCCTTTTGCAACGGGTTGCAATTGGAGTTAGGAATGTATCTTTGAGGCTGTTCTCAATCAAAGTTTGAAATTGAACTTTAAACGTTCATGTTTCACTTTTGACCACAACCATGATCGCTGACATCAGTAGTGTTCGTGAACCGCGGCTATGGCATAACACAGTAAATCTTCTTGAAATCAATGGTCTGACAATGTGTGCCTACACAATTTGTTCATAGCGTGCGTTAATATGCACGTAATATTCAAGTCCTAGCTCTATAGTTGATGTCTTTAGCACAAATGTTTGTGTACTTGAAATTGAGTGTGAATTGGCAGGTTGAAGAAAAAAGATTGGACTAGAATCCTTCAAGTTTCAATTCAGCAAACTTCAGCAATGTCTACATACATTTTGATCTCCATTTTGTCCAAAGAGGTGATCACGTGCAATACCATATATGAACAGCTCCACTGAGAACTTCATTTGTTCTCTTGGGTGACCCTTGGAGCCTAGGGCCAAAGAAAGAGTGTGGAACTTCAAAGTAGGCACCTGCAGATTGGCAGTATTCTTTTGGTGTGTTGTAGCTTATATGTTTCCTTCTTTCTAGCATAACCTAAGCTTTTAGCCCTCGCAATCCCTATACACAGTAATGTGTCTGCAAGTCTAACTAGGAAAGTGCATGGGAAGAAGCATTTTGTAGAGCTAATCCTGCAGGTTAACTATGGTCCAATGAATCATTGAGATGGATGTTGAGATCAGAAGAAAATTGTTTTTTAGGAGATTGGTACGAGTGCTGGTTGAGATACCTGCACATCCTGGATCACTATTTGCAAGTATATATGCTCCTTAAGTTCTGCATGTGTGGAGCATCAATCTCTTGACTTATGTTCATGACATATGTGGATTGATCTTCTCAAGTACCTTTCTGAAATATTTGTAGACTACAACAAATCTACACAAAGTATTGCACCCATGCTAATACATATGGTGTGAGTGTCTAATGAACTAAATTTTATTTGCAGGGTCTCGTCATGACGGTACTTGGAGAGATCCCCCCATGGAGATGCAACATTACAGGCTCTAAAGGATCTGATTAACTTTGAGCCCCTTGGATGGTGGACCCACGTGCATGTGGAACTTTGAAGATTGCATAAAGTTCACGGAGGATCATCCCTTGTCAAAACTGGATAGTCAAAATTGTTGAGCGTTCTTGCGTGATCTTATCAACTTGTTTCTTTCTAGGGAGTTGGTGTCACGCAATCTATTTATTTACCATGCATCCAAAGAACAACTTTGGTCTCCTCTCATTGGGTGGGAAAGATTGAGAATATAGTACAGAATAGTATTGGAGAGGTATAATCCAAAATCTAAACTATCCTTTAAATTGGGGGGAATTCAGACATGACAAAATTGGTATTTAAATGTAAAAAGTAGACTCCTACCAATTGGCTTTTCTATTTGTTCAAGAAACATGCTCCATGTTGTGGAAGTTGAAATTTTTTGCATGTTCGCCAAAGTGTGATGAGCTTTTTTAAAAACGTTCGTGACTATGGAACCCTGTAATCCGATTCTAATTTCTCACCTGACTTGGACGAGTGGCCCCCAAATAAAGTAAGGAAGAAAGACGCCAGGGGTGGGCCTTCTTATTTTGAAAATGGAGGTTACAAGTTCCAATTTTCTCAGATGTCTACAAAGAGACAAGGGGGAAGCAAGTTAAACTTACAACTTACTCAAGACGCTATCTACTCCCATCGAGCTCTGTCCGGCCCTTGTTTTTCTTGTCTTCTTGCACAAGTTTTTTCTGCCCTGCATGGTTCTGCATGAAACCACGCAGCATGGTTCTACATGGTTTTTTTTATTCTGCAAAACAATTTAACAATGTTTCAATTAAGAACTCTATAATGCTTTGCAGCAGTTCAGCGGTTTGAAACCTGAACGTTCCAGCTATGGAACATGCTACAGACACACTGGCATAGACTCAGGATGAAAGTCTATTGCTTTCCTTTGTATTTCGCTAACTTCCACGGTGAAGAAGTCAAACCCTGCGGCAGAATCACACGGTTCTCCGCAGGGCGCACTGTCGGGCTCAGAAAGGGCGCCGGACAGTACTCAATGGAGTGGAGGGGCTGGGGAGGGGGTATTTAGCGTCTTGCACAACTTACTACTCTGCCATCAAATGCTGACGCAATTTTGTCTTGTATGGAGGAGCTAAGTTTTTCGTTCTAGAGTTTGACTGTGCAAATGTTATGTAATGTGGACACTGTAGGTGTGATGGGGCTGTTGCCTCCCTCCCCCCTGGGGTTTCTCTACACATGTGGAAGAAGATTATATGGTCATAAGAGTGTTTTTCCTGGGAAATTTTTTATGCAGCCTAGTTTGGTGATCATCCATAGGAAGATACAGAAAAAGTGGCGATCATCCCCAGGAATAGTTAGGCAAACCTGAGTGTAAGACGGATATGAAAGGCAAATCTTTAATCCTCCTCCTATATTTCTGGCTATCTACTGAAACAAATATAGAAAATTTGAAAACTCTTCCTCTTTTTTTTCTCACTTCTTTCAATTGAAATTCTAAAAAAATAACTTTGTTATTGAGATTTTCTTTTTTAATTTCCTCTTTTGGCAAAAGGCTGGGTCATAAGCATAGGTCCAGTCATTTAAAAAGTCAAGTGGATAAAGTTAATGCATTAAACAGTGTCAAAATGGAGTTTGGACATGTGGGTGGCATCCAATAGATCCTTACTGTACAATTTCAAGTTACAAGTGAAGATGGGGAAATAACTTGAATACTATGTTGAATGTGGTAAACAATGATAAAGTCCCACATAGGTATTGGGCCTGGATGGATCTCCTCTCAGATTGTTGTTCTTGTCACCATCTAGCCTGGTACCTAGGCTAGTTGGGCTGCAAAAGGTACCTAAGAAAAATAAATTGTCAGTTATCTTCGACAATAATAATAATAATAATAATATTTTGCTATTTTGCATTATATTAAATAATGAACCTACTGTGCGTGAGAGCTTCATTCACATTTTTGGCATGGCAGACACTTATTTCTCAGAATTTTTGGCAATTCCAAAAAGCAATTAATTTGTGCATAATTAGGCTAGGTAGGCCTGATTCTGGTAATGCCTATCGTCAAGGGCATTACGCAATGAAAGAATCCACAATTTTTTTTAATCCCAGATCTCGAGAAAAAAATACTTTAAAATGACACGGTCCATCTTAGAAAACAGAATGCCTGCAACATATTCCAAAATGCCTCATGGGTTCTTGCGCTCGTTAAACATTCCTCCAAGTACACTATAAATCTTGTTTAAGGTTTTTACAAGTCCTGGAAAGATTGGACATCATACTCATGTGAGGATCTAAAATCTAATTTCTAATAAGATGGTTTTTATATTACCTTGGTCTCTCTGCAAGGAAGGTAAAGTTGTGTGTGAGACTATGAACAGTGTGCATCATCTTTTGGCATACCCATATAACAAACTCAAAATAATTCCCAAACAAGTTTTGGCACAACACCAAACCAAGTAAGAAGAGAATGCACAATCCTATTTTTGGATGTGTCCTACTTGGAGGGGGCATAAAATAACTAAAAAACTGGACAGTGGACAGCTACTTTTCAAAGTGCAAGGCACTAAGTTATGTTACAGAACATTTCTTCAAATTCTTCCTCCCTTGCACGATAATAGTTATACCTATTAGCAAAATAGGCTGTTGAAAGATTGGACCTTTGTTTGGGGAACAAATGTAGTGTTTTTGTGATGTAGCAAAAGTGAAGATCATCCATAGGAGGATTAAGCTATACAGCAAATACAAAAGTATAAAATTCTAATCATTTAAAAATATTTTTGGCTACCTACTGGTACCAAACATAAAGATCTGCTTTTTTTTGGGGGGGTGGGGAGGGGGGACTTCTGGCAACCCTAGAACCCCCCAAAATCATTCCATTTTCACAATTTTCATTATTTCACCTTTCGGAGAGATTTCACCAGTAAAAAGACATAAGACATAAAACTATTTGGAACATTTTCAATCAAAATTTGGAACCAAAAGAGTTAAGGACCCAGTTTGTCAGACCTTACCCTCCCAAGGGTAAGTGCTATAGCATCCAACATTGGTGCTGGGGGATTACCTTATTATTGTAACTTGTCATGAAGGAAGGTGACCTCTTACACAATAGGGTGAACTGTTGGTAAAACAATCAAAACTTGATTACATGCTTGTGGAATTGTTTTTGGACTTTTCTCTGATAGTTTTAGGAGATCTTTAGCCTTGGCTCAACTTTTCCAGACCAGAAGTAAAGGCTAGTTAAGGGGTAACTACTGTAGTACAGAGGTGACTAAAGCACATGTCTGGGTCCTGCAGAATAATTAATTTTGAAGATTCTATTTCGAAAATAGAATGTTACCAGAATATTTCAAAAGTTTCTTCATTTTCCTTCACAAAATTTTCTTCCTCAGGAAAAATAAAATTTGAAAATTTCAGCATTTCTGAAAATAATATAATTTGTGCCCAAGCCACCAAGGTGCTATGGTAATTTATTCATTTAGTCTTTTGGGTGCCATGATTTTGTTCTGCAAAGGTACTTGGGAGTCTTTGACTGTTGAGAGATTTGGTTTTCCTCAAGAAGACAAGTTGAAATGAGCTTTTTTGTATTGGAGTTTGTGACCATTGAGTTCTGTAAGCTGTAAACATGAATAACAGTGTGGAGCCTTAGACAAAGGTGATCCTGTTTTCTAGCAAAAACAAAAGGACCGAATTTTCTGCCTTGGAGCTTAGAAGTGACACAAATTCTGTGAACATTGTTGTGCACACAATATGGTTAATCACTAAAGTCGGCCTCTCTTTGGGATCCAGTTTGACCATATAATCCCTACTTCATCCCCCAATCCCCCATTCCACTGTATTTGTAAAGAGAATTTGTATATTGTTTTGCGAATCTGCACATCAGTTGAGAAGATTTTGCAGGATCGTGTGCTTCTAAACAGGCTTGAATTAATGAAGAATATGAGCAGCAGTCAAGGTGCGGCAGATTGCAACTCCAAAACCGTGGAGTGAAACCCCTCCCCAGTATCAATTTAGTTTAGAATAGAGAAACTAGTTTCCTCTCCTCCCGCCCCGCCTTTCTCTTTTATTTGGGGTGTAATGTTTTGTTTTCCTCCTTACTTCTGGTTTCCTCCCTACTTTTGGCATAACTGGGACCCAGTACCTCAAGTTTGGAGTACTTTACTGGTGTAATGTTTTGTTTTCCTCCTTACTTCTGGTTTCCTCCCTACTTTTGGCATAACTGGGACCCAGTACCTCAATTTTGGAGTACTTTACCGATAACTCTAATGATTCTGAAAAATTCTACCAAAGAATTAAAAGCACAATCGAGCTTACTTTTTTTTATTTTTTGAAAGACTAACTTTCAACTCATTCACAACCATAAAGGGTCTGCAACAACAAAATAATTACTAGAAGTTGTAATTGCAAATTATAGTATTACGACTTGGGATAATAGTATGCATAAACTTAGGGAATAAAATAATAAGTTTCATGGGACTTACAATAAGATTTTTTTAACTAGGGGCATAAGGTTTGATTTATAAATAATTTAAATAACTATTTTGAGTTAGTAATAATAGGAGATCGAATATATAGACTTGATCAAATTTTAAACTCCAAATAATGTAAAATCTATTCATATAAAGATGAAAAGTTATTTGACATATGATAATTGACTTGACATAAAGGGATGATAAATGAAGAATAGATGTAAATAAATGTGATTAACCATTCATTCACTTCATTCCTTCAAGTATATAAAGGGTAATGATTAGAGCTTTAGGCTCATATTTGCAATCAATATTTTGACGTTGTTAGTTGTTATCAAAATTTGTAGAAATACCTTATGTGAAAAAGAAGTCTTGAGGAAATAAACACAATGTGGAGATTATTGTTGATATCATTGTGGAAACTTTATGGTCTTTGATGAGTGATCCCCATAAAAGAAAAGTTTTAGGTGTATGAAATGATTTTTTTTTTGGGGTGTAGCTTTCACATGAAGATTCAACTTTAGGTGTGTGAATGATCCTATCCCAAAAGAATGTTAGGTTTCATATTTGAGAATTATGTGAATGGGGAATATTTTAGGTGTTATGTTGTAATATGATTGGATAGTCTACTTATGTGTTAAAAAGGATTTAATAAAAAATTAACCCCTCGTAATTTCAAACCCTTTAGGCTACATGTCCACTTCAATCTTTAAAGTTTTCATTTGAATATTTGCTACCACCACCAAGATCTACATTAAAGGCAGTTTCACTCGAACTCATGCCCAAAGCTATGCCATGATTATTTTACCTTCTTACACATCAAGGCCTCTTACCACCAAAATCTACAATATTGCCTATTTCACATGGGCTCATGCCCAAACCTACACCACTACTACCATGCCCTCCTGTTCATTGAAACATTTTTTCATCTTTTGCAATCGCATTGTCAGAGATTTGTGAGAGTGTATTAGAGGAAGGCAATGTGACTTTTTTTCATTTATTCCTTAACTTCTTCATGTGGTTTTTTCAAGCACTTTTAATTCGATAGCTCGAAAGAAAAGACACCACATATATCAAGTGTTGGGTTCACTTCACTCTCATGGGTAGTTAAACATTAACCCAAGGCACCTTGGCACTTTTGTTTGTTGCTCTTGTTTGTTGTTCATTTTCACTTCCATAAGTGCAACATCATTCAACTCACATAATAAACCAGGAATCAATAGAAAGGCAAGCATCAAATATTGATTTGGGTTTACAAATGAAGGACATGGGAATATCATTAAAAGTTGAATCTAAGGAGGAGACACCACAAAATTTGACACCAAAACTTATAGAGGAGCTGGCAAAAAAGGTATTGGGTAGTAAAAAAATTGTTGAAATGTTTCAAACAATGGCAATTGTGAATTTGAAGATGGGTAATTTGGGTTTGGAAATCAAGTCATTCAAAACTAGATTAATATAATGGAGAAGAAAAATAGGGATTATTGAAACAAATAAAAAAGGGATAGCAAAGATGTAAAGAATAAAGATAATGTATACAAACTTGGAAGAAACAAAAGAAGGAGATGGAGGAGAAAGTCAATGTGAAGATGCTACACCTAACCATAAAAAATATGAAAATGAAACGGAAGCTGATGGAATTTCCAAAATTAAAGAAAGAATTCATGGAATTGAAGTAAAAAAAAGAAACATGGAATGAAGCAAACCATGCATATCAAAAAACATCAATACAATATAAGCATAAGGTTGAAGGCTTAGAAAGAAAAAAACAACTATGGTTGTAAGAATCCCCTAAACCCATGAATCAAATACAACCTTTAGTGTAAGGACTCATGGCACAACATCACCAACACCTTAAATCATGTTTGGGTGTGTATAATTATAGCACACACCAAGAATATCCACATTGCTAGAAAAGCCCCTAGGGCCATTTTAAAGTAGATCTTAAATTTAAATCAAGAATTTTTGCAATCTTCAAAACTTACAAAGATACATAGTACCTTGGCCATTTCAACACATGTCCATCAAATAATTAATTAATTTTGAAAAATTCATTTCAAGAAATGTAATATTCCTAAATATTCATTATTTTCCTTCACAATGTTTTTTGATATGGAAGAAATAAATTTTTGAAAATTTCAACATTTCTGAAAATAATATAATTAACATCAAATTGGCCAAGGTGCTAACACTATAGTTCTGTTGAATGTGTGGATAGGAATGCAAGAGATAGAAAAGAGATATTTGTTTGGTTAGTAGTTGGATATTAAATATCTATTATGACAGGATATACTTATGTATTTTGATTTTGAAAGTATAATAAAAATTCAATCAAAGTTCTCCTTTCATTGACTTGCAACGTATTTTGCAAGACATTGATGTTTGAACAAAATTGTTTGAATTTCAAAAATCTATTTGAATGCACATTAAACTTGTGAGTTATTACTATGAAATGATAATTAGAAAATAAATATTCATATGAATGTTGAAATGGTTATATATACATTTTTTATAACTACTTCATGTTTGAATTTACAAGGATTAACATGTTTATTTGATTATGTTTTCATCCAAAAACATTCCACATTGTTATATACCATCATTATAAGACTAACAATCAACATTTAACCCTCCAATCCTAAATACCAATCAAATAAACTTGGTGCAAGAAAATCTAGTATTTTATTGTTACATGTTGGGGGTCAAATACCAACATGGGGTGGTTTCAAATCTTAGATAAACTTTCTAAAACCTCTTCATTTCTTGAATTTTTTTTTGACATTTTAATAGTCACTCATGTTTTCATATTGCCTTATGTAAAAGAATTGTTGGCTTTCAATGGAAAATATTAAACTAACAAAGGGTCTTAAATGGAGCTAATATCAAAAGTATTGTTGTGATTTTTTTCCTTTGTTTGCCTTTTGCCTCGTGATTTTTTTGCCTTGCCATGCCAAACATTTTTTAGGTTCACATTATGATATTTTGAACTTGTTACAATCTTGAGGGGTACATAACATGCTACTTGGCATGTTGTGTGAAATTATGAGTGTAAAAGATGGTAGGTTGGAAATTAAAAAGCAAACAACTGACAAGATGACAATACAAATTTTGCAAATGAACAACATGGTTATAGCTGAGGAGTTCAATAAGCAGAACATAGAAAAAGCCAAGGAACAAGCAATTATGGATGTAAATGAATTAAAGTAGGAGATTTACAAAACCAAGTCAAAGCTAGATAATTTGGTGGAAAGGAACAAGGATTTGGACCCAACATATGTTAAAAACAAATTGGAGGAATATGATGACTTGGTATAGTATTATTCAATATTGTGTACCAAACAACAAATGAATGATGCCAATGTTGAACCTGATGAATGGTGGGACTTGGCATAAGCTTAGTTCAAAGAAGAAATGTAAAAAACATTGGTTGCACATAGAAGGGATAAAGCCACCTATAGAAGACATTTATCTACCTTCAAGAAAGCCTTTCCAAATTTCATTTATTGTAGTTCAAATAGTACAAAACCATTTAATCCAGTATTTGTAGTGGAGGAAGTTGAGTGTAATGGAACAATTAAGGACACACATAAAGAAAAACCACAAAAGTTGAGGGGAGGAGGACAAGATATTCTAACTAAAGTATTTGAGGAACAAACATAGACAATTTTAAAGTTGGAAACAATAGTCATAATTAATGATACTAGCACATAGAGGGAGCCAGTTTAAGCTTGGGAACAAGGAGTGGAGCATACGTAGCAACAAATTCAAGAAGGTATAATAGCACCACTACTTAATAATTTAGTTCTTCAAGTGAATGCAAAAACTAAAGGCCATACATAATCACAAATTAAAGTGTACGTAGTAATAATAGTAATTCAGGAGGAATATACCAAGCCATAGATGACTAACATAGTGATCTTTAAAACATGATTTTTTTGTATTATAGAAAGGATTTCAAAGACAAAATCTAAAATGGAAGGTGTGTAATTTTATCTAATGTATGGCAACGATTAACCAAAACATAATAGATCAAGAAAACGGTAGGGATTAACCAAGGGGCTAGATAGGATTAAAACTATGGAACATTTTAATTTTGAATTACTTTTGGAGGGAAATGATCTAGGATGAGGTTTTAAAAATTGTTAGAGTTTGGGACTTGTCATTTTTACACAGAATTAAGCAAAAAGAGTTGTTAGAGTTAGACAGAGACACATTTTGAGTTTGAAGTTTTGTTGGTATTGAAAAACCATAGATTTTTTGTGTTTTCAGTTCTGATTTTTATATTCTAAAACTATAGATCGTGATATGTTCTATTATGAATCAAAATATAAATGTAAATTTGATGAAAAAGCATGGATTTTATTTTGTGTTTGTTGTGTTTTGGGTTTCTAATAAATCTAACTGTATTCTAACCATAGATTTTGTTCAAATAAGGAAATAGAATTGAGTAAAAGAATTAATAACCATAAGGAAATTGTTTTGTAAAAGTAGTCCACCAAAATTGTTTGCATAATGAAACCATAGATTTTAAGTGTTGAAATGGAACATTGAATGGAATTTTGTATTGTTTTAAATAGGTAATGAACATTTTTAGGATAGAATTTGCGCCTACTAGTGTTGCACCAACTTTTACAACAAGCACCATCTCTAGGTAATTTTCTTTGAAATTCTTTTAGTTTTGAGTTTTCTTTTTTAATGATCTTTGAGCATCAAATAAGGTTTTTTGTCCTTTATCGGGGGTCTTTATTATGTCATTTTCATCTTCTTTTCTATAGGATCAAAGGCATCGATTCCTTGATTTTCTTGTGTTGTAATATCTTTTACAACCCATGCTACCTCTAACTAAGCTTCTTTGAAATTCCTTCAAACTTCTTTCTATCTTTAAAAAAATGATCCTTGGGCATTAAAGTGACCATTTTGTCATTTCTAGGTTGTTTTGGTTTCCATTTCCATTTTTTTGTTTTATTTGTCTTTATTTGTATGTTTTCTTGGTTGCAACATAATATTGATTTTTTGGGTTCTATTTTGGTCATTTTTTATGTTTTCATATTGTAATGAGAGTAGAGATGCAAGAATGTTTTGTGTGTTTTCTTGTTGTAACAAGAGTAGGAGTAGGAGACATAAGAAAGTTTTTTTATTTGATTTAATTTATTGTTTTCCTACTGTAATAATAATAAAAGGTGTAGGATTTTTTTGGTTTATTTTCTATGTTTTCTTGTTACAAAAAGGATATGAAATGCAAGATTTTTTTTTTAAAAAAAAATCTATGTTTTTTCATTGCAAAAAGGATACAAGGTGCAAATTGTTTTGTATCCCTTTTGCAATGAGGAAACATAGAATATTTGTAGCAATAGGACTTGGAGGTGTTTTTTTTTTAATGTTTCCTTGCAATACCAAAAGTAGGAGGTGAGAAAAAAATATTTATGTTTATTTCCAATGTTGTTAAAAAATTGATAACTTTTATTTATGCAAATGTAAGATTTGTGACAACATGGCTACTAGGAAGAAACATCATTTACACCGAATTGGGGAAGGAGGGTCAAAAGGAGTTGTAATTACAACTTAACAACATGTTTCATCAAAACTAGTGGTTAATGAGAACAACATGTTGCTTCACCAAAATTGATGGCTAATGAACAACATGTTGTTTCATCAAAATTAATGGCTAATGAGCAACATGTTGTTTCATCAAATGCAATGCTAGTTGATTTGCAAATGTGTGTTGGAGGGGATGATTAGGCGCAAGGAGTTGATTCTCCAACTAACAATGTTGTAGTTCAGTTAACATTATTTACTTTTGTTGTGAATATGTTTTCAAAAGAAATTGATGAGGCCAACACAATTCACCCATATGATGGTTAGAGTGTACAAAGAAAAAATGGTAATATATAGTTGTTATTTTAACCCATAAATTATGTTAATTTTTTAAAGCATCATTTGTTTTATATTTCATTTGATAGTTGTGTTGTCTGTTCTTATAATTTATAGGGGAAAAACTCCAACCTCCCTCTCATTGTGAGATGGAAATTGGGTTTTTTTTAGTTGTTTTTTGGTGCAATACCTAAAAATGGTGGTTGCAAATGAAGTTGAAGGTTTATGGTTTATGTAGTACCTACATTGATGGTAATGTTAAATAAATATAATTTTTTTTTTTCATTTTTATTGTAATTGATGGTTTAAAAAGGGAAACTAAAGGAGTAAATGAAGCCCCTTAGGCACCCAAGGTAGCCCAAAAGGATTCATGTCGCAACCCTAGCCTTGGGCTCATGACCAAGGTAAGGGCTTGCAAGGGTGCAGGCCAAGAGGGAAGCCTGGGAATCACATTTCATGCTCCCAGGAGTGTAGGAGAATGTGAGAGCATGAACCCTCACACTCCCAAGTGAGCTCCCATTTTAGAAATTAGAGTTCCAATGGACTCTTAAATTTTCAAACAGTGAATGCAAGGGTCAAAACCGATTAGATTGAAGAGTTCCTTATATCATTGGAAAGCACTTGGAACGTAGATGTCTAAAAATGGGCTTGCATGACCCATTTGGACATTTAAAACACAAGTTATGGCCAAAAGAAAGGTCGGGAGTCAAATTGACAATTTGACTCCCAACCATTAAAAGTCAAAAATCGCCTTGATTTCCTTACGCGTAGGTGCCATGCAACATATTGTTGAAAAGCTCTTGACAAGGGTTACAACTTTGTTTCAAATTTCATCTCAATCCGGGGTTTGCACACAAAGTTATGGGCCCCCAAAGTCGTGGGAGTCCCAACTTTGGGAATTTCGAAACTCCCACTTGGGAGTCCTGGGACAAAATGACATTTGAGTGTTGGTCTCATGGCCAAGCACATAGTATACTATAAGGGGGAAGGTGGTGGCTTCCCCCAAGTCCGGGCCCTGGTGAATCTTGTGAATCTGTGTTTGTCGTGGTTCATCCATGCACCAAAGTGCTTTAACTACGCACTAACCAACTTGTTGTTTGGTTTGTGCAAATCCGTGTGAGTAATTGAATTACTTATCAAATTTCCTAGTCCCATCCTGAAGCTCCAGCACACCCCTTTACCTACGAAGTGCTATGAGCTAGGGAGAGCACCCCAACTCCTTCTCCTTCCATTGTCTTCACCTTTGGATTTGCAATTGAATCCATCAAGGAACTTGGGGGTGCGTTAATTTAGATTAGGTTAAGTTGGGGTCAAAGTGGGTGTGCAAAATTAGCACATGTTCCATTGCATATGTCACCAAATGGTTACTCACCTAACACCTCAAAAAGATGCATGACCTCATGGTAAAAAAAAGGCAAATTTGGTTGTCCTTTGACTTGTGAAAAAGGTTTGCATTGTCAAGACCATGCTCGAATGAATGCATGCATTTTAAGTGATGCGCATGCAATCCAATGACAAAATGACCAAAAAGCAATTCTTCAAGCTCATGCAAAAGCCCATCTGGAATGGGATCACCTCCAGTCACTTGCCAAAGGGAAATTTAAAATGTAAAAGCCTCCTAAAGTCCAATTAATTTCTAATCAGCTTTTATAGGTTTTGGGCATTAAATCTTGGGGTGTTGGGAGCATCCCACTTGATGGGCCCATAAATGCATTAAAAGATGAGGACTTACAAACCTTCATTTACACAACTCGATGTGTGTATGCAAAGAAGGTGAAGATGGCATGGGATCACATTTATTGGGAACAAAAGTGCAACAAGAAAACTCAAAAACAACAAATCAACATTATCATTGATTTTCATGGATCCAAGATGATTCATGGATAGTATGCTATCATGCCCACCCATTTTATTTTCCTTTTTTGGTTTAGGGTATTTTTTGGAGTGTCCATGGTGATTGTGGGGTGTGTTACCTTAATGCAAAATTCATGGGATTAATAAGGAGGAGTTTGTGGCAACCATGGTTTGCCTCCAAGTAGAACATCACCACATTTATACCCACCACCATGTGGAAGAATGCAACAAAGGTAGCAATAGCCTATTGATAAGTGCATGGGATGGTCAATATGGATCATGGTTCTAGAAAGGGTTTTCCCTTGGTGTCCAAAGGATTACATGTGGTGATTTTTTTGACATGGTTTTGTAGGCTAGGATTTATATTTGAGGACATTGTCACCTATGACATATGTAATCCAATTTTGATTTTTGATAAACATTTTTTTCCTTGACTTTAAGACTGTCTTCTATTATCACATTATATTATCACATTTTCCTTGTTAAAACTTATTGAAATCCTCAAGATACATGGGTATTTGTAATGCCCACAAATGGACCACAAAATAGGGGCTGATTTTCTAGTCAAAACATGCAATACTTGCATATGCATAAGAAATAGGTGTTGGTGTTCTTGTCAAAATATTCAATACTAACATCTGAGTTACAAAATAGGAGTTGGTTTTTTGGTCAATGTATGTAATACATGCATACAACTTCCAAAATAGGTGTTGGTGTTCTTGTCAAAATATTCAATACTAACATCTGAGTTACAAAATAGGAGTTGGTTTTTTGGTCAATGTATGTAATACATGCATACAACTTCCAAAATAGGTGTTGGGTTTTGGGTTTCAACATCCTTTGAAACCCAATTAAGGTCAATGTGGGTATTACATTAATGGCCTATGTTTTCACCAAACTGCCTTGAGGATAACTAAATCATTTTCATTTGCACCCATGTGCAGGTAATGCTTGTACAATACCCACATGTGGGTCACAAATATAGGAACTAGTTTTGGGAAGAAAAAAATCTAAACATGATGTGGGTATTGCAATTTCAAATTAGGGTAACATTCAATGGACCTTCAATCAAAGCCCAATGGTTTTCACATGCACATATATGCACATGTATTGCCTCACAAAGAAACATACTATGAATGCAATACTTGCATCTTGGAAACCATAAATGACCCATAAGCAATAACAACATTAATTTAAAAATTCCTTAAATGTGCATGGTAAACTTTACAATACCCATAAAAGCCTTTCTTAATGTCAACTATCAATTTTTAAGGAATGAATAGGATCCTATTTATCTACCTACTTATGCTTACCTACCTACCTAGGGTAGATGCAAGGTAAAGTGACTCATAACCTTGAGGACAAAAACTCCATATTTGATAGGTTTGACTAGGTCAAGGATTAACCAAACCAAAAAACCCCTTGATTTTTATGTTATTTTTCAAAAATAAATGCAAACCCTATTGGAAGCCCCTATTATATACTTCTCTAAAAAAGACTAGCTTAGGAAACCCCAATTTGATGTAGCTATATATGGACTTTATGAATTTTAAGAACTTTCATGTTATTTTAAAATCCATAAAAAAAATTCTACAAATCATATGATGTCAATCTTTTCATACTTGTGTTTGTAAAAAAAAGACTCATCATATTCCAATTCCCTATATAACATACTATAAATATTTCAATCGTTTCAAGTCCATATACAAAAATTGTTGCTAGTCGGCATGTCCAAAACTTCAACTCAAAGTCATGTAGTTTATTCAATAGTCATATTTTTGTCCTAGTTGTAAATCCTATGGAATATATTCAATTTAATCTAGCCATTTGGTAGGTAGGTAGATAGGTAGCTAGGAATGGGTTAGTAAGTAGGCATAGGTAGGTAGGCATAGGGGGTAGATGTAAGGTAAAGTGGTTCACTTTTTATGTCACAAGTTAAATTTTGCAAGGTGTTGTGATTGGAAGCTTCATTACCATGCACACATAATTCAATTTGATCTTAGGGACTTGGGTTTAAATTTTCAACTTCATTATAAAAATGAAGATGTAATTTATTTTGCATAACTCATTAAAGTAAAAATGAGTTACATAGTCATGAAGTCGTGAATGGCATTTACAACTACAAACCTAGTCATGGGTGTAGTCATATTTGCCATGTTTTGGCATAATGCCTTTAGTTCTTGTCGGGCATCATTAATGATGAAACAAGGTTTCCAATTGTGCATGTATGACAACGTTTTTGCTTTTAAGGGTTTTAACCATTTGAACAAATCTTCAATCGTTCACTGGCTTGTAATTATCCATGTCAAAGGAACACCTATGTGATGCACATCAAAACCCATCAAAATGAACAAATGAAACTTCATGTCATTGGTGCCAAATGTGGCATCCATTGAAATAACACCATTGTGGCCACATGAAAACATTGATTGACATTGAATTAGTGTTTGGATGCCAATGGTGAATGGCACTTGAACATAGTAGTGACATACGAAATACGAGTATTTTTCGAAGGTGCTAAAAAAGAAGTATTTTCAAGTATTTTTAAAAAAACATTATAAAAATACAAAGGCTTGAAAATTGGCCTTTGTATCAAGTATTTTCAAGTATTTTTTAAAAAGCCCAAAAAAACGTAAAATACTTGTATGTTTGAATCGAATTGAAAGTATGTCACTACTATGCACTTGAATCCTGTTGATTTTGCCAACTTCTTGGAAAAAGAAAACATCCTTTGGATGTTGGAGAGCCCAAGATTGGATGCAAGTGGCAATGTTTTTTTACAATTGTGAACTCTTTCTTTTATGCTTTTAGTCCAAATAGGCAATGTCTTGATGTTTAATGAAATCATCCCTCATCATGGCTTCCCCAACATTACCAACAAATTGATTTATGTTTGTCATAAATTTGATTAACTATGTAGCCTAAACTCAACTAAATCCAATCCCTTAAGGCTTGTGACATTTGTGGGGCATAGAAAGACATATGAACAATGGATCCAAGTTCATGTTGACCATGTGTAGGTGACCCATTCGCTTGTGTATGAAATATATAGTAGAAATATATGAAATATATGGTAGACATATATGAATTTTAGTTCACTCATAGTTTACACATGGGCCACACATGGATGCACATGGGCACACATGGGTGAAAATGGGCTACATGTGGGTTGGAAGTTTTTTGAAAAATGTTTTTGACCTAAATGCCCAACAGGTATAAATAGAGATAAAATTTCCCATTAATTTTAGTCTATTCAACATTAGTTTTGGGTACATTTTTAAAATCACAACCTTATTTTACTTTAATTTTGTTCTTCCAATAAAATCCTATTGAATTTTTATCGTGCATTTGTCGTGTTTTTGTTTTTACTTTTCTTATTTCACGATTTGGATTTGGGATTAGGCGTGCCTTTGTTCTCATTTTGATATAGGAAATCATGTAAACTTGATTGTTTTCATGCTCGTGATAGTTAGCCTTGTTATGTTATTATAATAAAATCTTATTGAATTTTTGTTTTACACTTGTCATGTTGTTGTTGTTGTTTTTCTTATTTCAATGATCTAGATTTAGGATTAGGCTTGCCCTTGTTTTTGTTTTGATTTAAGAAATCATGTAGATTTAGTTATTTTTGTATTCATGACAACTACGACATTAAAAGAAATGTTGTCCATTCTGACCATATTTTTGCGACTACTATACAACTAAGTTTAATAGGTTATGTTAAACTAAATAGGCCTATGTACATTGGTAGCTTAGCCTTAACTTGTTTACTTAGTTAATTGGCCTAAATTATCTATAGGTAATAGTAGGCTAATTTATTAGGTGTAGTTAATAAGTTAGGCTATGAAGGTTAGACCTAGTTGGGCTAGGTAATATGTAATAAGTAAGATAAATACTAATAGATAGTAGGTAGGTAGGTAAGTTAAGCAAGAGGTATTTTATTTTGTGGATATGTGATAATGTTTTTGTATTAATTGATAAAATAACTAGTTATGTTAAAAAATTAATTTATTAAATGTAGGTTAGGTAATTAATTTTTAAAATATAGGTTAAGTAATAAATAGTAGGTAGTAAGTAGGATAGGTAGTAAATAGTTAGTGAAAATAGTAAATATTTTATTGTGTGGATATATGATAATGTTTTTGTATGGGACAAAGGATGTGATAGTGTTGTGGTGTTGTAGTGTTGTAGTGCTTCCCTTTCATTAGAATTGTCCCATATCCTTTGTCTACAACTTCAAACTTGTAAAGTATATAACTAAGTTAAGGAATGGATCAAACTCATGGTATGCACTATAAACATAGTGTATGTGCCATTTGGGATGAACCAATCAAAAAGCTTGTCCCCAACAAAATAAAAAGGATCCTACCTACCTACTTAACCTATGTTAGGTAGCTTATTTTACTCTAGCCTAACCTAAAATAGGTTGCATATTATAGTTTAGCCTAGGATAAGTTATAATTCATTACTATAATTATAATATTTAATTGTTGTAATTATAATAATTAATTATTGTAATTATAATACTTAATTACTATAATTATAATATTTAATTATTGTAATTATAATATTTTTTTTGAACAAATGGAAAATTGCCATGTGTTTTATGGCCATTGGTTCTTTAAATCACCATGTGTCTAAATCCTAACCACCCATCAATGGCACATTGGGTAGCATGCAACTATTCCAAATGTAGTCACATCATACTAAGGATCATGCATGGCAATGGATGAAAATTTGTGGCCCAATCATAAGGTTTACATTCAACTTCATAGCCATGTCATGTCTTTTGTGAACTATCTTATGGCACTTGTCCAAAGCAACTAGCTATTTTTAGTCTCATGTGTCCATTACAACTACAAATGAGTTGCAAATTCAATCATTGATTTTCAAATTTCTTCTAATGCAAGCCCATCAACAACCACAGAGACGATGGAAGAAGTGCACGATCAAAATTGCATGGCTTTAACAAGCTAGATTACATTACTAAAAAGCTAAAATAAACACAACACAACAATGTGCAAAATTTGTGTGAAATTTAAAAAAAATAAAAATGGTTTAATCCTTCCAATGTGCAGTGATGATCAATCATATCATTCCTTAGATTATAATATGCATGTTAGTTCTTAGTTTCGTTTGTGCTTTAAACATATTTTGCAAACATCAAACCTTTCCTCATTTGAACATTCAGTTGTTCAATGGTTAGCTCCAAGATCTTGCTTTGCTCACATTCAATTACCATGTTGTGTAATATTTCAAGCGCTTGTGCAATCCCATCAAATAGTCGTTGCCACCATTGTGCCATCTTGTTGGAGAGGCAAAAAGATCAAAGACAAACAAAAGCATAGAATCAAAAAAATCAGAGAGTTCATAGATGAAAAAATTGTAGACAAGAAACCAAAGAGAAACAAATGATCAGAAATTGCCGCCATGGGCTTCAAGACAAAATATCAGAAAGATGAAGGTGCTGGCTGGCTTGCATCAACGAGCTCCCAGAGACGGCCATGTTGCAAGGAAACACATCCCTCAAGTGGCGATGTGCCATGAGGCTCGGGATGGGTGGGCTTCACTTTGGATCCACCTTTACAAATGACGGTCAGGCCCTCCATCAACGCTGCTAATTTTAGGGTACACAAGGGTTTCGCAGTTGCTGGCTGGAGATGCTCTTATTACTTACCATTACAATTCGATGCTCGCTTTCATTCCAACCTCATACCTACACAAGAGTCTGTAACTTGGGTTCAGAAAACTAATATAAAAACGGCTCTTTCATGTGGCACAATTTTGCCTGCACTCACCACCAATCACTTGATCAGACAGAGAAAGAGCTGAAATATTTGACTACCATAATGTACATCCTTACACACGTTCAGAGGTGTAGGGAACTTACAACCATAATACCCAAAATGGGGACGGTTGCCTTTAGTAAAAGCCTGGTGAAATTAGCTAACTCCAGCTGTTAATGGGGCCTGACAAGGGGCTTTACAAGTATTATCCTCCCCCCCCCCCTACTAAACATGCAGTGCTCAAAACTGAGCAAAATTCTACTCGCACAATTGTCCTGAAGAGCGAAGGCTTCAGGAACAGGCTTGTACATGTTACAGAACATGCCCTAGGGCATTCTGCCTCTTAGGAATGATGTTGGGCTGCACTATAGTGCGGAAGAAACTGTGTGGGGCATTTCAAAAAATGAAACACCCAACCTGCAGGCATTCTGTATTCTCAAATGCCTGGCATCAGTTTTTTCTTTTCTGTGGCAAGTATCACTGGAAAATTTGAAAAAAACAATTGTTGACTTTTACACTCTTGGACACCCTCAGACATAGGCATTACTGAAATTGGGCCTGCCTGGGCTCAGCCTCATGTTGGCCCTTACCAGTAATGCCTGCAGCCTTGGGTGTTACCTACACATAGATAGATTCGTGGTGTTTACATGGGAAGGGGATCTAGTGTGTGTCCAACCCCACTTTAGTATGGATTGAACCCCAAAGTACACATCCTGAAGTACAGAGTCCAAGAGAACCCTGTATTTCTGGTCCAAGTTTTGGCACGAACCAGTTTTGTGGGGGCAGTTGATGCCTTTGAAATCACAAGATGTTGTTGGACCTAACACTGGCTGGTAAGTACCCAATCACTAATCACCCTGCCATATCAGCGAATTTTCTCAATGTAAAAATTTGACAAAAATGCTCTTCCATGTCTATGAAGATGAGGAATTCCAATCATTGTAATAGGACAAAGTGCGTATGCATTTAACGACAAAGTCCTTATGAGAACACGGTATAATGCTAAATGATTTTGGGTCCGTTCCTTTGGCAGTAAATTATTACAGTGAATTCTTTTCTTCCTTCTACTTATACTAAATTTCTGTTTTCCAAGTTCTCATTTAGCTGCTACATATGTTTAGTTGTTTTTTGTCAGACTGTCCTGTTGACCAAATATGTACTTGATGCCTTCTTTTTGGGCCTTTAGAAAAGGTTAAAGGTATAGAGACAATTCCTGGATGCCCATTTACCAACTCTAAGTTATCAGCTTCTAAGGCCCCTAGTTGATGAAAAACCCATCTACAAATGTAGGAGCAGGCTAGAAAGGCCCCGAGCTTCATCACTTCCTCGTGCATCACGCACTTAGTCTTACTTACACGTGAGTGCAAATAGCCCATGTAATAAGACATAAACCCGACGTGCCATGGCCCATAACTGATAGCTTCTACAAACATCACATCAGTATATGGCACTGTGTCTTTTCAGTGGTGAGCTCAATAGAACGAGAATAAGTCCTAATCTTTGCTCTTTGCCTCCATAGGAAGTTGCACTCGTTTTTGTCCTTGTAGTGGGATGAATTCCTTTTCTTTCACAACGTCAGGGATGTTGCATGACTTGGGTTGTAGTTCACGACATTGATTTCTGCTCTCTTGTCAGAGTTGTGAAGTCCCTTCCCTGTCACACTCTTCTCTTCTTGCTTGGCTCCTTCTACATCATTGGTTCCTTGTATTCTTCAATTCTGGTTTTTTCAGGCTTTCTTTGTCTCTCTCTTGCTCTCTCTCTTGTTTTTTGGAAATTTTTACAACCTCAGAATGCGTCAATGTTTTCTGTGTTTGTAATTAAATGATCAAGTCTCTCTTGGCAATTGGTTGTGAAATTTTTTCTGTATGTGGACAAATGACTGTGTTTTTGATAGTGCAGGAGACTATAAGAAATTGATCCAAATTTCATGGTTGTTCTTGAATGTCTTGTGTGCAATTGTGTCTTTCAACTCTAATATGAGCATTGATTGTGTCTAAAATATGTGTGCAGTTTTGATCCAATTAGCTTACAATATTGGATGTTTGTGAAGTATGCACTTTGGACACAATCGTGCAAGCAAGTTTCGCCAATGATCCAATGGGATCCATTGGGATTGGTAAGGAGTGGTTGGTGACAACAAGAGAGAGTACGCTTGAATGCATGTATTCTAGAATTTGCATACTTGTGCTCTTGCGTGTTCTTTCCCGTTGTCACTAAGTTCTTTTGTATTTCTAGCTTTTGGTTTTTCCCTTCAATTCTTATTCTTCTTTTAGCATTAATTTATGCTTCAATGTTCATAACCTTCAAGAATTTGGGTAAGCTAGCTTTTGGAACTTTTGCAATTGTTCAAGTTTGCTCATCTATACTTGAAAATTTTGTGATACATTTGTAAGTCAATTTTTAATCTAGTCATTTATTTTGGCCTCTATTCTACTACAAGAGACAATTATTGTGCATTTGGTTGCTAGTGTTGAACATTGTAATAAGTTGGTTGTTAATCAATTACATCAATTGTTAATGTTATCGACATTTCGTACATGACTTGCAATATGAGAATTTGTACCCAACATGTGTGGGAAGTCAAATGTAGTGTGTGGGTAATGCCTTACTAAATTTATAAATTTCATCAATAGTATTTTCTTCTTTCCAAATTGTCACTCTTTCTACTCCTTGGAAGTTTGATCTTGATTTCAATAACAAGGAACTCTACAAGACCTCCAAACTATATGACTATGGCTTTTACTTTAGATGTTTTCATAACATTTTTATCATTGTGTGTTTTTGAACATGGACTTGTCCACAACTAGTACATTCCTTAATATTAATGTGTAAATACCATTTTGCTTTCATTTGTTGACCAACTTACATAAGTGGCCTTGCTATTGCATAAATGAAAATTGAACATTCACATGGCATTGCCACAAAAAGAGTCATAATTTTTTGAATGGGAGTTAGGATTGTATCTTTTAATTTTTCTCAATTGGAGTCCAAAATATATCTTTCAATCTTTTTTTGATTGTAGTTAAGAATTTCAATTGGATTCAAAGATATATATTTTAATCCTTTTCAATTGGAGTTAGGAATATATCTTTTTGTCCATTTTCAATCAAAGTTAGAAATGTATATTTTCATTGTTTCTTGATAGGAGTTAAGAATTGATCTTCTTGAACTTTAAACATTCATGTTTTTCTTTTGACCTTAATGATGATGGCTAGATTCAATAGTGTTGTTGAACCTTGTTGTGGCATAACACAATATGTCTTCTTGACAACCAATGGTTTGGAGGTATGTGACTACACAATCTTTGCATAGCATGCAATAATATGCACGTAATTTCTAAATACTAGCTCCTTGGTATATGGATTTGGCACAATGTTTGCGTACTTGAAAAAATTGGTGTGAATTAGCAAGCTAGAAAAAAGAATTTTGATTGGAGTCTTTCAAAGTTCAACTCACCAAACTTTGGACCTGTGTGCACACATCTTGCTTTCTTTTCTATCCACAAGTGTAATCATTTGTGAACTATACATGAACGGTTCCACCTAGCATTTCATTTTTTCTCTCAATGAACACATGACCAAAGAAAGAACATGCAACTTCCAAGTGGGCATGTGGTGTAATTTATATTTTCTTTTTCTCCAACATAACCTAAGCTTTTAGCCATGGCAATCCCTAAATGTAGTAAAGCATAAATGAGTTTAAAGCATGATTCACACATAGTGTTAAAGCATCAATGGTAAAAGAGGCTAACATAAAAATAGCCATTAAGTTTTTGTTGTAAGAAAAGGCATATGGTGATACTAATAATGAAAGTTAATTGTGTAAAAAAACTTATGCATTCACACACAAGTGTGATGTTCTATGTCATAGTCTTTATTGATGCTTTAACAAAAATGATCATCACTTTCTCCACTTCCTTTCCCTTTTTTGGGTAAATGGGAAGGATCGTGAGACAAGATGCCACAATCATTTTCATGTTGTGTAACATTGAATTATTTGATCCTTTTTGTTAAATTTAATGTTAACTAGTAGCACACACACTTAACACTAAATTAACACCCCTTGACCACTAAGATACCACATTGTTGACAATGCTAACTAATGTTACATATGTGAGTGCATCCCAAAATATAAGAAATTTAACATTGACTTACTATGAACTTATGAGCACTAGGTGTGAATCATACTTAACTTGGAAAACACTTGTGAAATACCATTTATCAAAGTCCAAGAGAACCCTGTGTTTCTAGTCCAAGGTTTGGCAGCAACCAACTTTGTGGGCTATGTTTTGCTATAGATGCCTTTGGTATCACACAATGTTATTGTTGCACCCACCACTGGCTGGCCATAACCCATCATATCAACAAATTTTCTGAGTGCAAATATTTGTTGAAAATGCTCTTCCATGTATATGAAGATGAGGGATTCCAACTTTCTAGCTGATATGTTTTCATTGTAACTATGAGACAAACTGTTCATGCATTTAATTTTGCATCTCACTAAATAATTTTGGGTCCATTCCTATGGCACTAAATTATTACAATGAATTATTTTCTTCCTTTTAATTCTAGTAATACTAAATTTGTATTTCCCCTAGATTCTAATTTTTCATATATATACATATATCAGACTATCCTGTTGACCAATGATTCTAATTTTCGGTGAACTTTCCTCCCCCAAAAAAAATTGGAAAATTTAGGAAATTTTTGTTTGTAAAGTGTAAATTCAACGAAAGAAATGGTTTTAATTTTTTTGCCAAACTTTGGAAATCACAAAACTGGGAAGAAAAAAAACAAAAAAAAAAAAATTACTCTTGACCAAATATATACTGGGTGCCTGCTTGTCTGGCTTCATCCCACAGCACGCACTAAATGTTACTTATATGTATGCAACTTGTCAATATATTCTATATGTATATATATATATATATATATATATGTATATATGACATAAACCTGACCTGCCATGGCCCATGGGCCATGACTGATAGCATCTACAAACTTCACATGGGTAATAAAGGACTACATATGACATTGTGTCTTTTCAGTGGTGAGCCATTGGAATGAGAACAAAGTGCTAGTTTTCTCTTTACCTCCATAGGAAGATGATGCACACCCTTTTGTGGAAGAATTTGTTGTCCTTTGACAACTTCAGGGATGCTGCATGACTTGGGTTGTAGGTAAGTGAGAAGATTGGTTGGACTCAAGAATCAAGGTCATTTCCCATGTGGTAAAGTCATGTACTTGTGTGTACTTTGAACAAGATAACTTCAAGGCCCTTGTGCAATGGCATGCCACTAGTCTGTATCCAGTGTTTGGGTGTAAAATGACTTTATCAGATGCAACCAGAGAATCAAACCCTCAACCATTCTCACTCCAAGATCAAACAAAGAAGTCTTCATGGAATCAATTTTTGTGGTAAGTATTTTACCCAGATATTCCCATGATACACCCACACACACACACACACACACATATGTATATATAGCATAGCCAATTTTTTATTTTTTTATTCTTTTGGTTTACCTTTTTAATTACCCTACCTGACAGTTGAAGACTAGAGACTATTGTCTTTACTTTCCTCAACTAGTTTTTAAGGTTTTCCATGACTTGGGGAAGGTAGTTGTTTTCAAGCAAGTAAAGAGGGTATTCGCTGAAATCATCATATGGCATATATGTATTTTCATGTTTGGCAATGCATGTGGTTATGATTAATTTGTTTAAATTATGGTGACTATCTATTGAAATTTTTATTTTGGCATTTTGTGTCTATTAATTATGGTAATTAATTTGAAAAAAAACTCTTTGTATATGCTCTTGAAACCCATTTAGATTTTACAAGCATTTTGCATTATAAGATGCTTTGAAGGCATTTTTTTAAGGCTATTGATTGGTTTCATTCAATTATATTATTTTTAAAATCTATAGAAGGTTTGAAATTTCATGCGTTTATGTTTGCAATGCCAAAGGGCATGAGTAAGTATCTTCTCCACTTTGAAATGTGCAATAGTTGTGTAAATGTATTTATTTATCCTACAAATTTACTCACCTATACCCACATGGTATTTATCCCAACCTTTACCTTATGAACAAGGTAAATGTTTGTGATTTACATTTACTAGATTACATGGTTTAATTATTTTTCAGAGCTTGTATACCCCTTGCCCTTTACTTCCAGTCTAAACAATATTTTTAACCTATATATGTTAACTTAACTAATGTATTCTTTGAAAAGAATTATTTGTCTTTACCTAGCTGAAATATAAAAACAATATAAGCCACCCAACACTATCATGGACAACCCCTTGTGTAAAAAGGCACACCCCTTGTCAATGAGGGCAGATGATTTGGCAAAGAGGAGAAAAGACATCTGTTACAACCTTGGCTGGTTCTAACTAGTTTTTTTTAATGTCATACATCCTAAGGCCAAATGGCCCCCAAAAAAAAATACACACCTCACAAAATTGATAATTTAAATTTTGGACTCATCCACAAATCAAGCAATCGAAAAATGACAAGTCCAAAAAGTCAAATTAATTTGTATTATCTGTTAATGACAAGAATCAATATCTATCAATATAATATTGTGTTTGCATGGCCGGTTTGGCACCATACCACCAAATAATATATTGGAAATGGAGCAAAGATGCTAGCCAAGTTCGGATGGAGGCATGTTCTTTCCTAGGGTTCACCTTTTGACTACTCAAACCTTAAGTAGTAGCATAGGAACTTGAATGCACATTATTCATGAGACGCACAAGTTACACTTGGTACATAGTGGATACCATCATGACTATGGAAGGATAATGTCTACTTTGAGTTTTTGACTATTGTTTGTGATGAGAATCTTTGGAGATCATTGTTTTCAAGAGTAGGGAAATAGTAGCGAATGACCCAAAAAGGGAAGGGGGAAAATACTGATCTTATTTGCATATCAATAAAAACATAAACATGGGCTTCAAGATGTGAAGTTGTAGATGCATATAATTGATGGGTTTGTTTATAAGATTTTTCAATTATTGCTTTACATTTTGAATTGGAAATTTTTTGTACATGCATTATGCACAAATGTCATATTTATCTCAATTTTGTGTTTCAAAGTATAAAAGGCATGTCTAAGAACATTAATGGCATGTTCTATACAGCACGTCTAACATTAATGACAAATTCTATTCAACACCTAATTGATGAACTAATTATAGGTCATTCAACTTAAAGGAGGAAAATTTTGCTAGTGAAAATAACACTATAAAAGAATATGTTGATGATTATGATGGTACAAATGGGGAGGGCAAGTGGGGTTTTTAAAAACTACATGAAATGCACAACTTGTTTACATTTTGAGGTGCCAACACAGTGGGGTACCAATATTGGTTGTAAGTTTTTGTAACTCTTTCAACTATGAAAGCTCACAAGACATTGCTAACCCACATAATTACTAAGGCCAATACTAGATGGAAAGAGCTCCAAAACAATAACAACTATTGGTGCAACATATTCTTGATGCTCAAGATGCCAAGATGAACATGATTTTGACAAGCTTGAATATATTATACAATGGGATAGTGAAAGATAGACCAGTCTATAAACATACATTGGATTCATAGGTTTTTGAGGATTTTTCATATGCTTATTTATGTAGTTTAGGTTGCACAAAGGATTTATAGTGCCTTGTAAGTAATTTGTAAATTTTATGCCCATGTGAGTTGAAGAACAAGAGAAATTATGTATATGGTATAGAAGGATTTCATTCTTACTAGGATCCATTTGCCACAATGACAATGACAAGGGTTAAAACAAGGTTTAACATGACTTCATTAGGATCTTTCAATAGTTGTTAAGAATCAATAAACATTGCACTCCAAAAAGGCATTTTCCCCCTTCTATTACATATGATGTATGTTCAAAGTAATATGTTTACTGCACTGCCATGATATTATTTTACATTTTTTCTTTTATAAATAAGTTTTAAATAGATGTAGATGTTAAATTTACAATGGAGCTTGTAGTCTTGAACAATATATTTGAACAAGGTCTATACATACAGGGTGATTACAAGCTAGAGTGGACCAATATGGATGTAACATAATAATTATTTCTACACTCTTATGGATTATAATGTGTTCCAAGTAAAAAATTAATTAATTTCATGAAAAGTGACCCAAAAATATTGTTTTCTAGTTAGGTGCAATTCTTAAAAATTTGAAAATTAATGTTTTAGATCAAATGGGGGACTTTTGAATGTGCTTAACCTCATGTGTAACAATACATAAACAACTTGTAAATGGACACACTAAATACTCATGGTTTGTAATTATGAATCCATTTATTATCTTCAAAATTGATATATGTCATAAATAATTCAAAATAGGGATGTCCAAACCATTTGAGAATAACATGAAAAATTGGGGTTTTATAGGAATTCCATAATTAAAGGAAAATGGTGAAGTTCATTATGACACAAATTTTGTGAAATTTTAAAAAATTTGTTCACAAAACTTGTCTTTTAATGTATTAAAGGTGAATCATTAAGTATGTTTAAATGTTATTTTATTTTTAACCTCAAACATGGGTATCCAACAATATCACATTTTTGCCACTATCAAAATAAATTTTTAAAAATATTATTACATATTCCTATCATGCCATCTTTGGTATGTTTTAACTTGCAAAATGCCTTGTAGGAATTCATCAAAGAGAATTCACTAACCTAATGGAAAAAAAAGTGCAGGAACCTCTAGTTGTTGGATAGATTCATGGTGTCAAATGATTATCATAAGGATTGTTGATGAAACAAAATTTGGATTGTATACTTCATTTGCTTTCTTGAAGGCATTTCATGTGGAGGAACATACTTTGTACTAGAAGTTGAAACCATCTTAGTTTCATTTTCTCTTACACATGTTTGCTGATATTTTGATGCAATTGAACAATTTGGACAAAATGTTTTAGTTTGATCATGTTAATGGTACACAAATAGGAAGGAACTTGAACATAAATGCAATACAATTTTGGCATCATGATTTGTATCTCAAAAAGGTTAAGCATTTGGGAGAAAGGTTATAAGTTTCTTGGCCCTTTTTTGGAAGCATTTGGTGTTTCTTGTAAATGGGAAAAACAAAGTTTATCACTACTACAATTCATGGTTTTTCAAGAGGTTGAAATTAACTAATTTGTCATTTTTTACTAATTGACATGTACATTTTGACTTAAGGTTAGGGGCTTGAATGACACATGTATTTTTTGACCGATCAATTTGACTATAATGGTATTTGATTAAATACATATAATCAAGTTGTACAACCTTGGTCAAAATGGCCAATGATCTTTAATCAAATGCAACATGGTCTGATACCATATGTATCTACCTCCTACCTACTCACCCACCTATTTACATAACTAACTACTTACTTACCTATTACCCACCCACCTACCTACAACTTACATACCTACCTAACTACCTATATATTATCACCTTTGTACAACCTACCTACTTACCCATTCACCTACTTACATATTACTTACCTACCTATCCACCCATTTAGCTACCTAAGTTTAGGCATTAGGTGTAGCCACTAAATTTAAGCATTATGTTTAACCACTAGATTTGGCATTGATTATAATTTAAGCCATTAAATTTGGCCACTAGGTTTAACCTAAAAATGAGGTGTTATATATAGAGCCACTAGATTCACCCACTAAGTTTAATGAAGTTTTAATCATTATGTTTAACCATTAGATTTAGCCATGATGTTTAACCTATATTTAATCACTATGTTTAGCCAAGGTTTAATTGGATGTAAGCAAGATAAAGTGAACAATTTGATTACATTGTCAAAATTGGAACAAATAGATTTAAAATAACAACAAAAGTCATTATAAAATTGTAAAACATTGAATTTTTTCATTTCAATGATTAAAAATATATATGTTTACATTAATGTGCATTGATTTTCATGTTTCAAATTGTAAAAGTAGGTTTTAAATAGGTTTTTGAAAATATAAATAGCTTTTAATGTCTACTATTCAATGTGGGCTTTTGGTTTCAAGTAGGTGTCAAGTAGGTTTTTACAAAAAGGACATAGATTTTTTTTATGATGCTCTAAAACATATGATCTTCATTTGTTAACTTATTACATATCAATTTCATTAATCTTTCTAACCAAAAAGTAAGTTTGAACACATTTTTTGGTCAATTTCAAATGTACTTTGTATTTATTTTTAAATTCATTTAAATTCATTTAAATATAGAATTAAACTCTTATAAAACTAATAGAACAAATTAATGCTACTTGACACATATTTTCACCTAATTTCATGTTATTTTATGGTAGTTATATGAGTGGCATAAGGTCGAATCATTGAAATGGAAATGCTTTATTTATTTATTTATTTATTTTGTTTTGTTTTGACCTAGTCATTATGTTTAACCATTAAATTTAGTCATTAGGTATAACTTAAGTTTCACCATTATATTTAACTAAAGTTTACTCATTAAGGTGGTTGCAAGGTAGGGTGGCTCACTTTTTATATCACAATCCAATTTTTTACAAAGTGACGTGCATTTACATGCTATTAACATGGCATACAAACAATAATTTTCCAACTTTGTGACTATATTAAAAATTTCAACTTGAAAAAAAAAACATTTATAAAAAAACAATAACACATATACACCAAATATAGGTAGTATTTAAATTCACACCCTTCACGCGACCGATTTTATGTAGATTAAACTTTAAGAGTATGTTCCTTTATCAGTTCAATTACTTCTGCGGGCAAGTTCTCGAGTTGTGCCTTGATTGACCATAGACCCCACACTTGTGTCTTTCCACGTATTCAAAGTGAGACTTGTCTCTGGTCGTGCTTGTCTTGTTCTTAAAACCTTCAGGTCTGCTGCGTTTCTTGACCACAACCAAGGGCTTTTGAACTTGAACATTAGGCGCATCTACGACTTGATTGAGGCGGGCAATCAAACTACCTACTCGAGGATTCCCATTATCGAGTACTTGCTATAGGGTAGCCATCATCGTCTGCATGAATAAACTTCGTGGTGATGCCAGTTCGTGTGGCGGCGCAGCTACATTGACACTTGGAAGGATGAGGGGGTTTCTCTCCAATAACCACTATTCATGAATGTCTTGCAGGAGAATCGAAGTTTCGGTTTCTAAACAGCCGTGAATGTAATGATGACAGGGCAGCCCCCACAGTTTTGTGAGCCGCGCAAAGCATGGCTGCTCCTCATGTCCCCCCTTTTCAGCGTGCTTAAGTTGTTGTAAAAGCTTGTCCAGAGCAAAATTAGAGACCTTGTAGATCAAGTCCTTGAAGCAGCTATGGCCAAACCGATGTGCCTTATGCACCTTCTGTTTCTCAATCGCAGCATTCAGTTCCACGCGTTGATTGGCCAACATGAGACCCAACCGCTTTGTTAACGTCAATAGGTGAAGAGTGCCGACACGGAGATACGATTTGATAATGTGGTGGTTTCCTTCCACCCTCGAGGTACTGGCATTGCCAAAGTGGGGAAATTCTTTAATGTAACAGGCAACAAACCTTTCCTTATGAGGCATCCACGTCGTGTTAACATATTGCCAGGCACCTAGACGGGTTCCCGAATAGGTCTCCTTGAATACACCAAGAGCCGCATCAAACAGTTCGACTGACGTGCTGGAAACAAGCATATTCCATCACTCCATAAATTGTTGCCACTCAACATCGAAGAAGCGTGTCTTGAAATTAACAAGAATGTTCTTGTTGATGTGCTAGCAATACAGGATGTTGTGGCAGCCTGGGAAGACTTGTGTAATCCTGTTCATTAGGGCCAACTCTCGGTTCGTGCAAAGGACTTTTGGAGTCATGACCTTGGCAAACTGCTCCAGAACCCAAGCATACGCTTTCTCATTCTTCGCATGTAAGAAGGCGAAGCCAGCGTTGAACGTCGCATAGGTTGACGTGATGCCAACCACGTTTAGCAAAGGCATGCTGAACTTGTTGGTCTTGTATGTGCAGTCTAGAAGGAAGACCGTGCTGAACGTCTGGCACATGCTAACTGATGACTACTGATGCATAAAGAACATCTAGTCAACGACACCTTCCACTAGCCGCACCTTGCTAAAGTAATAAGAGCAGGAGATCAACTCCACCAGAGCTTCGATGGGTCTACGGCCTCTTAACTCCTCTGCTCGAACATCAACAAGCTCGTTGTAGATCTCCTTGGCCGTTAAGTGGTTGTTTGCAAAGTCCTTACGGAGGATGCAAAGAAAGTCCTTTGGTGTTAAACCTTGCCCACCAAACGCTTGCACTTTAGCATTTTCTAACTCGCTTAAGCGGCACTTCACCGCATGGTTTGCCAGGTTGCCACCAAGCTCGTGGTTGTGGCTGCTTGAGATTTTACGGATTGCCCAGACACCCTTCACCGATGAGCAGACGATCTCAAACTCACAGCCAATTCGCCTCGTATGCGTCTCCCTTTAGCGGGTTTCATCCGTCAGGTTCAGCATGTTGATGTACTCCCCGCCTCGGTCACACTTCATGACCACCCGTTTCTCCTTGCTTGTCTTGATGGTGAGGACCACTCCTTCTTGTTCGTAGTTGTTGCTGAGATTTTCGATTAACTCTTGCTGCGTCGCGAACTCCATCTCCTATTGCGTTGTGCGTACTGTTTACAAGGAGGTGGGGCAGACACACTCAAATTTAATTTGCATATAATCGGACGCGTGAAGAAAAGGTGTGAATTTAACCAAAAAAGGTGTGAATTAAAAAATTTCCTAAAGTTTAGGTTATAGGGTTATAGACAAATCTAGTTGATATAATGCCATGTCATCTTACATATAATCAATGAATCAAGTTAGTCATATCAAACCAACCATATGACACTCATACATAATTTACAGTTGACTCTGTAACGTTTGTGAGTTGATTTTTTTAGTCATCTCAATCTTGAGTTTCTTAATTTCCTTCACACTAGTAGAAAATTCTTTGATAACATCAACAACAATGTATTAGGTCCAACATCCATTTTCATCTTTTTCTTTTCCAACTTTCTATTATGTTGACCTTAAACACTAAGCAATTTGCATGCCTAATCCTTAACGTATCAACTTGGAGGTACAACATCTCCAAATGCACAAAAATGCATCACAAGAGATGTAAAAATCTTTTGAGTTTCAAGAACACTCTAATCTTCATAAAAAAGACTCCAACATTAGTCTTTTTATGAGTAATGCATACTCTTTAATCAACACCATGGGGCATTCCATCCAATTTAATAGTACCAACAAACAAGTAATTGAATTTCTCATATTAAAGCTAGTTTGAAGGTGGAACTTGTGATAGTGGTTTTTTTCTTTTCAACACTGTGCTTGTCCTTCATTTTGTTGAATTTGTCTTTACATTGGCCCAAGGTACATTGCACATCAATTGGGAGTGTTGAAGGATGTAACAAAAGCTTCGTGGTTCTAGTTCTTGATGGCCTTCCTATTAGACTCCCAATATATTTTTTCAAACTTGTGCAACAAAAATGCAAATGTTACATTGTTCCAAAATCTCCATGTGGAATCTCTTTTTCAAAGATTGGACTTCATCTCTTTCATACACATTGGCAATTCCATTATTAGCATCAAAGAGCATGTGTAGAAAGCTAGGATGTTGTAGTCCAAAAATAGTAGGATAATGTATAATGTCATTTGTGCTTGTTTTGCTTCAGTGGAAACATTTCAAGGTATACAAAAGGAACATGAGGACCTTCACCCAATTCATGAGGCTAGTAGAAAGCTCCTATGGTTTTCTCACAAGAGAAACCTAAAAACTAATGTTTCCCAAATCCTAGAAAGTCTGAAAAATGATATTCCTCAAAGTTTATAAACCCTAACAACATGCTATTCCCAAAGCCCAAAAACCCTAAAAATGTTGTTCAAATGCCAAGAAACCCTAAAACAAAAACCCCTAATAATGCTGTTCCCCAAAGCCAAGAAACCCCAAAGCAGCTGTTCCCAAACCCAGGAAACCCTACAAAATCCTATTCCCAAAGCCTAGAAACCCTAAAAGAGCTGTTCCCAAAGCCTAGTTGCGTTCCCTTAGAAAGGTTTGGTTCGTCCACAAGATGCCGGCTGCCACCCTTTTGCACCTGTTAGAAAAAGGGCGGCAAGCGAATCCGATAAGTCTCCCGAGGCGCGCAGGTGACATTCTTTTCCCTCTTCGCAGTTTTGATCCTCAGTTTTGCTCGGAGACTGTCTTCTGCGTCCGCTGGGGTGCGCGCTGTGCTTGTGGCGACGGTCTCTTCACCCCTCTGCACCATGGCAACGGTTCAGGCCGTTCTGTCGTTGAATGCCGCTGCCGTCAGCATTCCATGCCCGACGCAAGCCCCACAGCAGTTGGTAAGTCGGCGCTGGTATGGCTATCCTCTGCCCTCTTCTTCGGGCCGAGATTCTTTTTCATGTTTTTTCCCCCTCTTATTCCAACACTCACAAAAGGTGTATAGCCGCGGCATACTTTCTTGCTGAACTCTGCGGCCTTAAAAAGTTGAGATTGATCTAGTTTAGTTCTTTGATGCATTGAATGCAAAGAATACGAGAGCGTGCCATCTGTTCAGAAGGTCGTGAATAGCGGAGATGATGACTGTAATGTTTGTTTGAAGTGTGGCGTCTTTGGAGGTTTTTTCGGTAGTGATCGATCCGAATCTCGGTGGATTCGTATACTCTTTGGATGTGTGTCGTCTGTCCAAAGGTGGCTTGTTTACCGTCTTTCTAAGAAGAAGGAGCTGCATCTTGTTGTGTTGTTGTTGCGGTTTTTTTTGTTGTAGCGTGTCGCTACTTTCAACGGAATGAAGGCATTTCCAGTGCTCAAGAAAAGGCCAACTGCGCTTGCACTAAGGCTAGTTGCCTCTAGACGCCCTCTGCGCATCTCTGCGGCCGTGAGTAAAAGCTTCTCTTTCTAATCTTTGTGAAACTTTGATAGCCGAGGCCAGTGTTGCGAGCAGATGTTGTGCAACTGATTCTAGATTTAGAATAGAGAAACTCTGACAATATCAGTAAGGATGTTGTGCACATTTCGATGTTCGGGGATGTGAAATCACATGTATGGAACCATGTTACTTCTCAATTGTAGCAGCTCCAGTTGAATATGGCTTACGCAAGGTGCCTTTGTGCTGCAGGCTGATCCAGAGACTTTGCAAGTTGTATCATCACTGATTGCTGAGCAGTTGGCCATTGACATAGGTCAAGTGAAAGCTGATTCTAAGTTTACTGATCTTGGGGCTGACTCCCTTGATACGGTAAGAGTATTATGGTGAAAACTCCTAAGGTTTCTAGGTCTTTATCAGTGACATTTTTTGCTGGAATTGTGCAGTAGATTGTGGGTCCAGGTTGTTTATCATTTTGTTCACTATCAGTGATGCCAGATGGTCAGGGCTGCCCAGTTGATTTGTATTTTTAGAACCTAAATGGTTTATGCAAACTGCTACTTGAAATTGGTTGGTGACTACACCTTCATGTTGGTCTACCTCATGAAGAGACATTTACTTTTGTGGATAAGTATGCTGTGTATGGCTGTAGGCTCTTTGTTGATCAGCTGGTCTATGTTGTTCTTTCCTGTTTAGAAGAAACTCTTTGGCTCCATAATTTGAACCACCTCCTTCTAACCATAATGCATTGGGGCTGGATACAGGTGGAGATCATGATGGCCCTTGAAGAGAAATTTGAGATCCAACTAGATGAAGATAATGCAGAACAGATTGTAACAGTACAGCATGCAGCAGACTTGATCCAGGATGTTGTGGCTGCTAAAAAAGCCTGAATCATGAGCCTCAGTATTCCTGCAGAGGCTTTTTTGCTTTTGAGGTGATTCATTGTAAGGCTTTTCAGCCTATTATGTGCAATTAAGGGAGAATGACAACATTTAATATCATTTTCGTTTCTTACTGCCTTGTACTACAAATGCTGTTATAGTGTCATTTAACTTGATGCAAAACTATGGGGATGGATTTTGCTTGTCTTTGCTGTCTCTTTATGTGCTTTCTTTGCAGACACAATCTAAGTTTGTTCTGCGAAAGCTTCCATCGGCATTTTAATGGAGGGGTCAATTGGTACATCGAGTACATGAACTATACATGGCAGGAGACTCTGGAATGCAAGTTGAAGATAGAAGTCAGACTTCATGTATCACAGGTTCCTAGTTGCTGCTACTCATGGTGCAGGTGAGACTTTGTGGATGATTCTTGTTGCATTAGTTTGGCTTTGCTGGAACTGCCATAATGGGTACTGTCAAGTGTTATGGTGGAGTTTCTTTGCACACACACACACACACACACATATATATTCTAGTGGCTATAGCTGACATAATGCTTCCAAGTAGTCACCAGTAGTGTGCTCTTAAGAGTATTCTGTGTCCAGGAGGTCCCATGCACAACCTTTTATGCAGGCTTCTTTATGTCTATATGCGTGCTGGTGATGCACACACTGAAAGGTTTGAAGCTTCTGCTCATAAGCTTTTTCCAGCTTGGATGAGGGTACTATAGATTTTGTTTATTAGCTACTCTCAAGGGCTGTCTCTTTTCAGTTCTAGCCAATATAACAACCAAGTCTTCCAGTTGCTTCCAGAAATGTAGTAGAAATTAAGGATGGAGATTTTGTATAATGGTTTGCATGACATTTTGGGCAGACAGATTATATGCTTATCTGAACCCACCATAAGGAGCTTATCAAGTGAGTAGGGACTCATGTCAGCTAGTCACTGTTGTTCATGTGGAAAGGTGAAGCTGGAGGCTGATGGTCTGATACTTTGTGGGTGTCCCGGACTAATTCATTTTAGATCAGTTTTAGCAATGGTCTACAAAGTTCCTAATGATGTTGATTCTTTCGAAGGACCAATTATCTCAGATAATGGCTAACTTGGTCTAAAGTCCTCTTTAGTTCTGAGCTTGTACTCAAATTAGGTAACACTACCACTTGCATTGATCCCTGTACTGCAGTTCCTGACTTCAGTACTGACACCATTGGATTGGGTGCTGATGCTTTTCCTCCTTTGCTCATTCACAGTTGCTGATTGACCACCTTCACCAAGCCACTGGTTGCAACACGGAGTTCCTTAGGGATCAAAAGTCTCCAAAATTGATACTGTTCCATGAGCTAATTTTGAGGCACAAAACAGCTTGACAAGAAAAGTCTGAAAATTATGAACTTAGTGACTCCAGTAACATTTGTTTGAATTCAAAGAAACTGAAATTTAAAGGTGAAGTTTTGCACATATGCTTATCAGTGTGGATGTCCATGCAAAAGCAAGCATCTAAACCTAAGGCTCCACAACAATGTGTCTGAAGGTTAACTCTTCTGTCAGTTCTGGCAAAACCAAAACTAAATCAAAAGAATTCGTGTGGTTCCCCAGTAGAAGCAAGCAAGCATCTAAGAAGCCTATGGTGTAAAAATTTTCCAACCACACTTTGAATGTAATCGTTCTGTTGGTTCAAGCAAAACCTATAACCTAACAAAACAAAAATGAGTGCAGTCATGACCTTGCAATACCATGAACATATATGTCTGTCCAACAATGAAGAGGGAATGGTTAAAGACAAATCCCACTTTTGGTGTAAAACAAAGTAGAACCGAACAACCCCATGCAAGTCAATAGCCAACAAAGAAGAATGAAGTTTTGTGCTTTACTATTGATACTATTGCTCACCCAACTGATGAGCTCAAGGAATAAAAGAGAAACATTTGGCATTAAAAACCTGACAACAATCATCTAACTCTGCTGAAAATACCTGCTGATATTGTCACTCTGACAATTGAAGGAATTTTCTCTATGTAAAACAGCAAACATGCAAATCTTGCAGAAAGAAGCTGGAAAACTGGATCCACTGCTAGAAAGATGCAGCCAGAATTCAGTCTCCATCTGCACTTCACTGGTGAATCACTCTGCTCTTAGGTTGATGAGCTTCCAAAAGGAAAGAGAACAGAACCTGGAAGAATTGATTCTTCCATCCTGCCACATATGAGGTCCTTGATTGGATCTGTGAGGTAGAGAGAGAAAGTTTACGACTCCTCTGTTGGCTGAGTGATGCCAAATTTGACAAGCAACTTGTTCAAATCATCAGCAGAACAGACCTGATACTTGACATCTCCCAGTGGGCTCAGACTGATTTCAGCAAGCTCCAGTTTCTCAGAGGAGAGAGTGGTGCTGTCCATGGTTTTACTAAGGACCTTGAGTGCCAACTGAACTGCTTCCTCTCTGCTGATATCATCTTTGTAGTCCTGTTTCAGCATGGATTGTGCAGCTTGATTGTTTGCACCTATGGCTCCTGCTTTCCAGCCACCATAATTCCCACTAGGATCACTCATGTAAAGCTGGAAACCGAAGTTGTTGTCATAACCTGCAAACAGAAAAGAGACTCCAAAAGGACGCAGACCTCCGAATTGGGTATAGCCTTGCTTTGTATCGCAGAGAGATTGCACCAATTGCTCCACTGGCATGGGCTCCTGGTAAGCGAGAGTGTAGCGTTGAGCTTGTAATCTGGCAGTGTTGATGAGTATGTTGGCATCTGCCATGATGCCTGCTACTGCTACTGCTACATGATCATCGATTTTATACATCTTCTCTGTGGACTTGGTTGTGGCAAGAAGCTTGGATGTCACTCTTTTCTCTGCTGCCAAAACCACTCCATCTTTCGCTAACACACCTATGGCTGCTCCAGCATTGCTGATCGCTTCCATCGCATACTCTACTTGGTACAACCTCCCCTCCGGCGAGAAGATTGTGGTCCTGCTATCATATCGCCGGGACATCTCTTCTTCTTGTTCTTCGCCTGTGTCTCTCCACAAAAAACCACACCCACCCACAAGCATACAAATAAGGAAAACAACACAAAAAGACCCAAAGGTTCACGAGATGTCCAACAGCAAAGCAAGACCCAGCAGGCGAGATCAAAAGAGAAACAACGGTTGCGTAGGATGGAAAAGCACACAGCCGTAACAAATTCTGACGCTCAAGCGAACAGTAGAAATAAGAAACCAACACACAACAGGTCTTCTCTCACACAAAGCACCATTCTAGGGTTAGGGTTCACTTGATCTCCAACAGCCAAGCAAGACCCAACAGGCGAGATCAGAAGAGAAACTACAGTTGAGTCCGATGCACACAGCAACAAAGTGTGACGCTCAAGGAAACAAAAGAAACAAGAAAACAGCACAAAAAAGGTCTTCTCTCGCTCGAAGCACCATTTTAGGGTTAGGAGGTCAGCCTGTTGTGTCTGTTGTGCTGCGTGATGGGTGTGGGTTGTTGCAAGGTTTTTCGTGTGGGTTGCAAGGCTTTTCATGCCAACTTCTTTCTGGCCTCTTGGCACACCACAAGTGAGCAACTGCCGGAAGACAGACGCACAGACAGACGTATGAAGACTTAACAATTGGACGCTTCTTCTGATTGTTGTCATCTCTTTTCTTCAGCTTTCGTTTTTTTTCGAGGATTGGGTTTAGAAGGTCACATCTTCGAGGTTCAAGAAGATCACAACTGTTCTTGATGTCTTTTTCAGCGACAGTTGCTTCTTTTTCTTCTTTTCTTCCTCATACGCGGGTGCGTGTCGCAGTTCCATGACGCGTTTGCCATGGTTTCCGCATGTCTCTTGTATTTCAATTTTCTGTCTGATGAGGGAGAAAGACGCTCGTGCACACACGCACAAACAGGGACACACAGAGTGCACAAGCAAATGAGCTTTGGGATGGCTGAAAACTTCACCGAGTTCTTTATTGCTCAAGAAGACTAGCTGGCCACAATCAAAGAATGAGAAGAACCCATGCACACACATATGTCAAGGTTCTGTCACCCAACAGAGTGTCATGAAATTGAGAGTTGTTGTGTTGATGATGATGAGCAGCTGCTCTTGTTGATGGTTTGTTTGGACAAGAAGCAAGATGCTTGTTTTGTCCCTTTCTTGTTATGAATGAGCACCAGAGTGCCTGCTATGTTTGTTTCTTGCAGGCTTGGGTCTTGCTTTGGAGAGAGTATCATGCTTCTTTGTGCATAAGAATAATACCTGCAGCGTTCAGACTGGTGTGGGGTGGAAGGGGAGGGGCAGGTTTTAGCATTCTACATGCTGGTTGGTGCACACAGAAAGGGTTTTAGAAGAGTGATGCCATAAAATGACAATGGCAGCAGCACCTGGCAGTGATGGCCGCATTCGCAAGAACTGGAAGTGGCAATTGCTATTACTGCTGCTGTTAGACGAGGAAGAAGATAGGCGGCAGCAGCGGGAAGATCGGCAGCAAGCTCTTGCGTACCTGCAATGGCAACAGCAACATGCTAGGCGTAGAGCATGGCTGCAACGATACTATGGTCAGTTGCAGTCCCTGTATGCTGATCTCACAGTGCTTGAGAGCTGTCGGCTACGTCAAGCTCGTGTAGCAGTAGCTGCTCTTGGAGCAGCTGTGTCTACCCAACAGAGTGTGCAGCGTAGGCTATGGGTGAAGACAAGGTCACAGGCATGGTGGACACAATGCAACCATCCAGGGTTTCCAGAAATTGAGTTTCATCGAGCTTTTCGGATGTCTCGTGTTACATTTGATCACATTTGTGATCAGCTTGCAGTTGCAGTGGCCAAAGAAGACACAATGCTGAGGGCAGCTATACCTGTACAGCAAAGAGTTGCAGTGTGCATATGGCGGCTAGCAACAGGGGAGCCACTGCGGCTCGTGTCCAAACGCTTTGGACTGGGAATCTCAACATGCCACAAGATGGTGCTTGAGGTCTGTGCTGCTATCAATGATGTTCTTCTTCCAAAGTATGTGCAATGGCCAACAGAAGAGCGGCTTCAACGAGTGATGCAGGAGTATGAGTCCAGTTCAGGAATGCATAATGTGTTGGGCACACTGTACACAACTCACATTCCAATAATTGCTCCTAAATTCAATGTTGCATCGTACCATAACAAGCGACACACAGAGCACAATCACAAGACATCTTATTCCATTACCTTACAAGGCATGGTGGATATCCATGGCTCTTTCACGGATGTGTGTGTTGGGTTGCCTGGATCCTTAGCCGACGAGCAAGTGCTGGAGAAATCTGCATTATTCCAGAAAGGAAACAGTGGAGAGCTTCAGGGTATGTATGTAGTGGGTGGGCGAGGCTATCCACTCTTGGACTGGCTTCTAGTTCCTTATGTTCAACACAACCTGACTTGGGCTCAACATGCTTTCAATGAAAAAGTAGGGGATGTGTTACAAGTAGCTAAAGGTGCGTTTTGCCGCTTGAAAGGACGCTGGCGATTCTTGCAGCGGAGAACAGAGGTCAAGTTGCAAGAACTCCCTGCAGTCTTACGGGCATGCTGTGTGCTCCACAATGTCTGTGAAATGCACCGGGAAGGTTTTGATCCAGAGCTCATGTTTAAGGTTGATGACGATGAGATGCTTCCAGAGCAAGGAAATGTTCCTCCCTCTGCGATACAATCCCGTGACACAATCGCCCATAATTTGCTTCACAATGTGCATACAGGCTCCTCTTTCCTGATCAATTCACGGTGATTGATGTTATACACAAATCTTCTTGTGCTTGAGAATATTGACTTGAGAATCATCACAGAGTCCAGATGAAGAAGCTCTATCACCTGTACTGGAACCAGTGTTTCCTTTTTTCCTCAACACGTTTTGGGTTGCTCCAACAGTTTGCTCCAGTGTGCTTTGCACAAACCTCATTGCTGTAGAATCTTTGGTAAGGTTGTGCTTGTATGGGTATGAACACTACCCTGGTCACCAGTTTCATTGCTGTGATTTGGGCAGTGGAGAAAAGAATATAGACAAAATTTTGATCACATCTTCGTCTTCTTGTGTGAGTTGTCTGTGGGTACAATTACCTTGGTGAAACTCTAGTGCTTGATCCCTGCTCCTGGTGTTTGGCATGCTTTTCCAGCACAGATGTTCTGAAAAATCCCTGTTTGGAATTTCTGCTTTTGGCATTTTCAGAATGATTTTGCTTGGGGTCATGTAAGTGGGGAGCTTCCTGTAAGCCCACTTGTTCTTAGTCTTCCCTTGTTCTTTTCCCTTTCTTTCTTTCTATGTTTCTTTGTCTGGTCTTTGTTGTGGGGTCTGTTGCTAGCCAGTAGTATGGCTGAGTCTTCCCGTTGCTTCTGGAATTGCAGCAGAAACTCAGTTCGCAGGATGGTGCTTGTCACCGGCCTTTACCCACTGTAGGGAGCTGATGAAGTCAGTGGGGAAGTTGTGATAGTTAAGTCACTATCATACATACTACTGTTGATGGTCCCTGAACAGGTGTGAGACTGGCACTTTTGTTCATACCTGTGTGTGTTTTTCATTTTTTGTTTGGTTTTTTGTCTCCCCTTGTTTGGTTTTTTCTGTGGCTTCCTGAGGAAGTGTTAGCCTTGGTGTTTTCTTCTTTATCATGAGAATGGAGATGTCTCTATTTCTACCCAAAGACAAAACAGCAGTTTTTTCTACTGCAGAACACATCTGTGCTGGAAAATATCTTTCGCTCTGGTGTGATGATTAGCAGGATATGTGAGTGCTCAGTGGTTCTTTGCTCTGGTGTGATGATGATTATGAGGACATATGTGAATGCCCAAAGGAGTCCCATAATCTTGTGATAGTGTGTAGAGTGTGTCAGTTTTCCACTGCACCAACAACGACAATGTTAGTCCAGATTCCACACACTGGAGAAATCTTTTGCAAAGTCTTTTCAGAGAATCAGCAATTGAAAACAAGGCTTTCAAGGAGTTGGGGGAGCCAATGCAGTGGAAATCTTGGTGCAAAATGTTTTCATAGAATCAACAATGAAAATGCATTCCAGGAGTGGGTGGCTCCCGAGCAAACACCGCAGCTGCCATCATCTTGTTGGGAATTATACTTATGGAGGTGCCTATAGCTCTGTTCGTTCTAATGGATCTTTGTTTTGCCATCAAAACTTCTACTAAGAAACAGTAATGTCTGGCTATGGAGTAGGTATTTGCAAGATGAAGGAAACAGCAGTTGTTGGAGCTTCAATGCAGGACTTCCAGTTTTTGCAGTAAAGGTCTGGCAGTTGTTATTCAGCAGATAGTCTGGTGGACATTGGGGTCACTCCACAGTGCATAAATGAACACACTTTTTTGTGGAGACCACCAGACATGATGAAGGCAGCAGCAACAGTAATGGGTATTGAGCATGTCTACAAAATGAGCTAGCAAAGTGTGAAACAAAAGATGGATCCTGATCAGTGTGTGAGAGATTGTTGTTGCTCTCTCTCTCTCCCCTGTGAATGTGGGAAAGCCCTTAGTTTACTGGCAATTTTGAGTTGCTTCATAAGTCTCACCAAATTGCCAGTTAGATGGTGCAACATTTGGAAGCACCACGATCTGTCCTGTGCTGAGGGTGACTTTGAATGATAATGGCTGACCTACAAGCACAACACCTGATAGTTGCCAGTTCTGACCCCAGTTCTGGACGAGATTGAAGTAGGTGCTTCCAGTTCCTTTCATAGCAAGACCAGAGATACTTCCAGCTCCTCCAATGTTGGTTGGAAGAACCAAGAGGAACCAAGGGTTGCCATTGATTGTGAAACGAATTCCTCCCTGTTTCTGGCACCCAACTCTGCAAGCCAGAACCAAAACATGCACAACAGGAACTCAGGTAGGGAAATCTTGAATCATAAACCGCTCCATGATTGGGCAAGAATGTCTAGCATTTCATCAAAGACTGATGTACAATTTGTGCTGTGAAATGATGAAAGTGACGATGTCAGGATGCCTGCCTGCAGCTTCTGAGCTTTCTGATCGTATGATTCATCAAATTGTGAACAAACAAATGAAACATGTCTGTGATTGCAGTTACTTTACCTTCGGTATGTGACTGGGACAATGCCACCTTGATACTGAGCAATTTGAAGGAAAGCAGGTTCAGCCATGTCGAAATGTTCTCGAGGTGGGTTACACCAACCTCCATTATTGCTTGACTCTGCCCAATTGGGAGGACAGAGATTTGTAGCTGTCAATGTGATGGTGGGACTGCCAGGCAAACACCATTTACTATTCACACACTTGATCTCATAACATGCTCCGCAGGTGAGGCCATTGTTGAAAAGCACTGTACTCAGTGCTGCTGTTTGGGTCCCATATCCTTGAGAATAGAGGTTTCCATACCCACAAGCTCCACCTGCACAGAGCCATGGATCCTTTTACATACAAAGTGGCACCAAAGAGTGCTATTGTGCAAATTCTACCTGGTGATCTGCAGGAAGGATCAAAGGTTTGATTGCCATACCCATTGTGCCTGATGCATCTGCTCCACCATAGAAAGTGGAGTAAGCTCCCAAAGTCCATGGTCCTGGAGTGAATGTGCTGGATGGCACTGATGATGTTCCAGGAATTGGTTGGTATGCGAGACTGGCACCACCATTGCTTCCAGCTCCAACATCGTCAGGATCTAAGCTGAACACTAAACCAGTATCGTCAGTAGTAGTAGCTTGGACCCCTCCAGAAGCTGCTGCTGCTGCAAATACATCTCCATAGATATCTGTGTTTGCAGTAGTAGTAGTTTGGGTTGAGAATTGAGGAAAATCTGCAGCATCTGGTGGACTGTCGACAGCCAAACTGAAATGTAAACCACTATCATCAGTGTAGGTGTATCCATTGCTATCAGCAGTCAGTTCTCCCTGAGTGATGGATACAGCAAGCACAGCCCATAATGCCACTGCAAGCATGCACAGATCAGCTGCACCACCCATGGACCTAGCCCTGCACACCACCAATGACAGTGAAGCTCACTACACATTACTTTTTTTAGATCTGACATTGCTTTTGCATGCAGATTGTAGTACTGAGCTACAACCCAGGCTTGAAACTGTCTCCATGATTGATCTACAAGCTTGGAATGTGGTGGAGCTCCCTACCACTTGCATTATAATCAGACCAATCTACAAATCTACTTGAGAATTTTCTGCCATTATTCTCACTGAAGGGAAGGAAGCACATCAATCCTTTTTGAGCAAATACATGATGAGTGCTACAATCCAACAACTCCTGGCAAGCTCTCTTGTCATTAACTCTCTTGTGTTCTTGCATGATCCTTGTTTGACAACACTTGAGACACAGTAACAAAAGACTGCAAATGCATGTCCATTACTTGATGATGATCATCAGCACATATTAAGATCCCTGCCTGCAAGTGATCAAAGTTCAGTAGATTCCACTTACATTGTGTTGTTGCAGATCCACAGGGGGATGATGATGATGATGATGACTCACACTTGCGGTGCACTTCAAAGACACTCCAGATGCAAGAACAACATAACACCTAGTTTGCTTCCCAAACTACTCAAAAAAAAAAGAAAAAAACTCTCCAGTGAACTCAGAGCAGCTCTTGGGTATCATCAATTGCTGCAGCTGCAATGCTGTACCACATCATTGGATTAGCTGCAACACCCATATACACATACACCCATCTCCACAAAAGGATCAGAAGAAGAAGTGCACACAAATATTACCAAAGCCGTATCTTAGTGCAAAATATAGCATCCTGCCAAAATTGGAGTGAGTAGCAGCTACAAACCAGACACTTTTTTTTCTTTTTTTCTGGTTCAGTTCTTCAGAGACTTCCGTGCTTTTTTTTGGTCAATTTTGTGTTGTAGCCAAGGTAGCGATGATCCACATGAAAATTCAGCCAGATTTGGCATAGCTAAATATGAAAGTAAAATTCTAAAACCATCCTTCTATATTTTTGGCTACACTACATCAACCATGTATGGAAATCTTGCGATTTTTCTTAAATTTTGGTTGAATTATGGCTATTGAAAATCTCAAAAAGCACATGATTTTAGGACTTTTACTGTTTTAAATATAGCTTTTTTTTGGCTATATATAGCCAGCCAAAAAAATGGCTGTTCAGAATCAGAGTCTACAGAAGATTTTACGTATAATACTTTTCTCCCGCTGATTTTTCCTCCTGAATGTGCAAGACTAGTTGAGCTACAGAACCCCCATTTAAAAATTTATTAAAATTTTGTTTTTGGGCTTCCGAGGACGACGATTGAATCCCTCTGCTGCACCCGGCCGAGCCGGCCTTGTAACGACAATAGGGTGGTGCACCCAACTATTTGTGGGAATCTAAAATTGGTGGGTTCCGTTGATTTTAGAAGCAGCTTGTTGCGCTGATCTTGCTATACTACTACAATCACGCGGCTCCTCGCGTCCGCCATCGTTTGGACTCGCTCTGGATTTGGATTTCTCTCGCGCGAGCATTTGGGGCCCGGGTGTCCAGCCGCTCGCTGCCTTCCCGCTCAGCGCGCCGTCGACGACGTGACGCCGGCCGCCGAACGCCGTCCGTCGGCGCGCTTTCGTTCGAACTTCGTCGTTGGACCCACCCAACCCCGAAAGTCAACAACATAGGTACCGGTTATCATATTTTTATAAAAATAAAGAAATGCCGGTTATTATAATTTTTAATAGTGTAGAAAAAAATATAGACGGCCTATGGAATTATATATATATATATAAAGCCTATATGGTCAATTAAATTGTTAGAATGGGAGTCTTGAATTGTTTTGAGAAGTTAGTTAATAACTTCCGTATAAAGTAATACTTAAATTGTCGCGATAACATCAAACAAAACATTTATGGCAAATGAGATTATATATTCATCATAGATAAAATTTTATTAACTTTTTTTTTTCTTTTGTTTGTTTGTTTGTATCTTGTTGTCTATATTGCACTTTTTTATATATTTTTTCTTTTGTCTATTTGTATCTTATTGTGAACTTCTCTAATGAATTAGACTTTTGTTGACATTTTGCCTCACAAATCAAGAATTAAAAAAAAAGAAAAAAGAAAAAAAGATATCTAATGAAATTTACAATTTTTTTAAAAAAAAGATTAAATTAATTATAACAAAACTATTATGTCCACACAAATTAATTTAATCATCGTCATTGGTAGTGCAAAGCAAGCATGGAGCTCAAATATATAATATAAAGGTTATTTTTAAAAAAGAACTGCAATTATATATCACAATTGGGTTCACATATTATTTTTGAAACTTGAGGAAAAAGTCAGGATTGTTATTGGGAACATGTTGGAGGAACACATCAGGAACTTGGGGAACATTGTTCACAACCTATTGGGAACTTGATGGGAACGCATTGAGAACAACAAAAAAAATCCAACACCCACAACCCTCCCCCATATGTATATCCAGTTGGTTTGCAAATTTAGCATGAAACTTGCATCAAAGCTTGAAATTTGTCTATTTTTGGATTTGAGTTTGGTGACTTGTTATGGATTTTCAATCTTTTTGAAAGAGTGATGATAGGAAAAGATGATTTGAGAATTGGAATAAGGGGAAATGAAATACCCTATGACTTTTGTTTTGGGGAGATGGGAACAGGGAACTTTGGTGGGGTACACAAAAGAACCATTAGGTGTCTTACATGTTTTTTACAAATTGTGATATAATTTAGTACCAAAGTGGTTCTTTTTTTAATCCATGTTTTAAACATATAATATTAAACCAAGTGGTTGGGATTAATGGATTATTTTGCTATAAATGGTTGTGGTTTTCAATTCAAGCTTAGGCTAGGGGTTTGATTCAATTTGAGGCCATGCAAGATGTAAAAGAACCAACCCAAGTATTAATTAAGGTTTTAGGTGTAAATTAATGATTGTTCGGTCAATTGGTCACAAATTTCTTTTTATGGTTTCTACTTGAAGATCAAGCTTTCCATGAATCCATTGAATAATGTTGTTTGTGTAATTAAAAACTATCAACTCCAACAAAGAAAAATGGAGACAAGTCCAATCATGGATTATTGTTTGCTTTTGAACATTTCTTTTTCAATTGGCTTCTTTGGGGCTTGTAATTCAATCCTATAAATGTTTGACTTGGTCATGTTTTGCTTTGTCTCCTGGCTTTTCTTCCTTTATTGTTTTTTGTTGCCTTTTGGACAATATTGGGGTTTTTGGGCATTCCATTTGAATTTGCTTCTTTTATTTCTTCCTTTTTACAAAACGTGTTGGATGAAAATGTTCACCATGTAAATGTATTTTTGAAGTTAAGGGTTGTCCAAGTATCTTTTGGGATCTTCTATTGGTATTTTGCTTAGAGACCTTTTTTGTTTTATTCATCCTTTCTTTTGCCAACCTTTTAACACCGGTTTGTTTTTTTCAACATAACTTTCATGTAGGTTTTTGGGCATCTCTTGTGCCTAAGCTCTTTGGATTGCCCATAGGCCCCCTTGGTGCATTGTCATGCTTTTTTCCCCATTTCTCATGGGGAGATTGGCTTCATTTTCACAAAACTCATTACACCAACAACCTATTTGGGGAATTGGGCACTTGTTGCACCTATCAACATCATTAAATTCTTTTTGGATAATCACCCATTCTTCTTGGAAGCAAGAGGTGCCAACAATTCTAATTTACTCCCATTCAAAGCCCACTTGAAGTTGGTGTGGGAATTCCTTGGATGTGGTGACTTGCGTTTTCCCTTTCACATAGTTTGTAGAAAGGGGATTAAATCAATTTCAAGAGGACATTTCAGACATATTACATAACCATTCTTTTTTTAACATCATCTTTGACATGGTTTTTGATTCAAATCATGTGCACCTAAGGTTTTGTGTGGGCTTGGGGGTGGATGCTTGGCTTTTGGCTTGCTTAGTCATGTTGTTTTTCCATTTGGCTTAATATGTGTTTTTTTTTGTGTTGCACACTAAGTTGGTCCTCCCCCATCCTTTAGCTCTTAGGTTGATTTAATGCATTTGTGGCCAACCTGTAAATCCAAAAAACCCACCTTTTTCATTACTCCCATTGGGGGAATGAATTGCATCCCACAATGTTGTTTATGATGTTTTCATCTCCATTATGACAAATGTGGGGTTTCATGTTTCATGTGAATAAACTAACATCTTTCTGCCAACTTCTTTTTAGTCTTTCCATTGTTGGGTTCACATTGCATTATCAGTTGATGGCATCCACACCTTGGCTGATGCGTGGGTTGTTTCATCTCACAAGGTGACTATGACAATGGTGGCTTAAAAAAAAGGAAAAAAATTTACCATGATCGACATTTGACGGATACATTTCTTCCTTTTACTATTGAGGTTTTCAATGACATGCACCAACAAGCTGATGACTTTCTTCATTGATGTGCTAATATGACGTGATTAGGAAAGGTTTTCAAATGGCCTTCCACTAATTATTTTTCATGTTTTCTATAAGCATGGGGTGTTAATAGCTTTGTAAAAAGCTTAGGTAGTTTCCATCTTGAAGCATGCCATCGTTGCAAATGAAGGTTTTTCTAGGTTTATTGTTATTTCGAGTTTTCTATCTTTTTTCTTTCTAATAGGCTTATTGTGATTGTTGGGGGCTTTGGGACATGATTTGTTTTGGGGCCTTTTTGTGATCCATTCTTGGTTTTGTTCTTTTGGTTCGGACTTGGGTCCTTTTTTTTTTTTTCCCTTCTTTCCCCCCTTGATGGGTGATTTGTTTAATGGAGTTTCCTAGGATTTCATCACTTTTAGGGTGTAATTTTTTCATATGGATTTTTTATTTTAAAATTTTCAGCATGTAAAAAATATGTCATATTATTAATAAGAAACAAAATGGTGTTATTAGTTTCTATTTTATCTACAAAATGTCATTTTTTATAATCATTGTTAGATATTTGAACCTTATAGACCAAAGTTCAAATCCAATATAGTACCATTTCAAGTTTCCTTTGGAAAAATGCATGACTTTTGTTTTGCCATATTTTCTAAAATTTTGACACAATGGGTTCATGATTTCCAAAATTGAAAAAATGCAAAAAAATTCAATTATTCCGAAAGCGATTAATATGTTAAAGTACATTCAAGCCATTCTTATGACAACAAATGGTAGTAGAATTTATAGGGGTCCCAAGAGGAACATGGCAAGACTTTGTTCAAGGTAATGAATGCAATGAAGGAAAACAAAATAATCAAAAGAAAAAACATTCATAACTAATTATTACTTGTGTGGCCTGGGTTGTTGGCCCAATTGTTAATTCATTAATCAATATTAAAAAATACCCTAATCTTCCTAAATATTTTTTAAAAAAACTTCAAGGTTTTTAAAGACATGATTAAGATGAAAGGGCAAATAAGATGGTCAATGGGGAATTCTCCATGCACTTCCTCATGTTATCCTCATGTGATGTGAAAGGGAAAATAAAGGCCAATATGATGAAGAGATATGATTGGTTGAAATGAATCAAGTGTGCATAAGACCCTTTATTTGCCTAAGTGTGAACTCAAGTGTCATTGGCCAATGCTTGTTGTTTCCCATTTGTGCACATCATGGAGCCATGATGAAATCAACATTAGACTTTTGTAACATATTCTACCATGTCCAAGGAGCTACATAACTTGCTAAGATTATGTCTTGCATACCTTAAATGTACATTATGTCCTTACAAAGTCTATAATATCAATGAAGATATGCAATAGGCAAGGTTTGCCCAAATGATTTATGTGACAAAATGTAAATCAATTTCTTACAATTGACCTTGCCATGATTCTAGAGCATTATGTCTTAAATGTTTAATAAAGGTCATGTTCTAAGATGTCTAGCATCAACTTATGGTGTGTAGAAATCAAGCCATATATGTAGCAATCACAATAAGTGGGTTTTAGACATAATATCAACACTGTACATTTGGATTAACAACTAAAAGTCTAATTGGGAAATGAACTAGCCATGGGTAAATCACTTAGATGCCTATGGTAGCATGGGCTCTTCTTTGAAGACATCAATATAATTTGAAGCTAGACCAACTTTGAGAACAATGTCAAAGGTAGTGAAGGATCAAACAATGAAAGATGCATGGCAAATGAATGACAATAGTGATTGTTCAAATCAAATAGGAAAACAATGACAATAAAACTCAACCACATTCAAAATGAAATGTAGGTCAAGAAGCACACTTATGGCCAATAAATGGGTAGAACCAAGGAGCTGCAACAACCCTTGGGTGCACCAACACCCACACTAAACGTACCATGGTCAAAACTAGGAAAATCCTATTAAAATAGATTCAAACATTATACATATTCAATGCATAGAATGAATTGAGGTCTTTAAGTACAACTTCTCCATTTTGTGCGCTTAATATGGCCACTAAAAGGCTTCTACAAAGATGTTGAAGGTATAAATATGGGTCACTTTAGTTGTGGGACAAGCTTTGGCATTGGAACTATAATACTTCAACAAAAAAGAGGTGGTGTGGTAACACATGTTGCAAGCATATCTAGACTTCAGAAAAAGAACTACAAGCATAAATGGATTAGAACATGGTCTTTTACAATTTGATTATATATGTACTACCCTAGGTTTTCATAGGGTGGATGATGCAACTTTTTTTGCACCTGTTAATGATGGCCACATGGTTCCATAAAATAGATTATAAGAAAACCTTCTAAGGCCAAAGATTTTGGGTGTGTTTTCAATATGTGGGAGATGAAACCCAAATATAAGGTGCTTCCATTCACTAGCATTAAGCTGGGTGAAATTCCCACGACATAAAAGATGCCTAACAATGTCATCTAGAATGGAAATTGGAAATAAAACCAATGCCATTTTGATAGTCCATGTAACACTCATGAGAATGCATTTGGCAAAAGCAAAATTGAGAGAAGGGGTCCAAGCTTGAAATGTTCATAAGTTCAAAGTTGGGCAAGATTGGGTCATAACATCATAACCTCTTATGTTGACACATGTCAAACCTTCTACATGAATGGTAGTGAAGCTTCCATTATTCCCCATTGCCTCCATCAATTGTCAACAAGTAATGATAAAAACACCCAAGTGGTAGGTGGAAATTTCCAGAATGTGGTGTTAGTTTAACAAATTGCTATGTGCATAATGAGAATAGATAAAACCATAATCTTATGAGCAACCTTTTTGTTATCCACAATATATTAGACCCAAGCCTTAATGAGGAATGGCAATGGATAACTACCATTGCTCCCCACTAACTCCATCAACTCCTCACAATAGATGTAGATATGCAATCATAAATTGCTACAATTGCAAGTGAATGACTATGTTCAAATTTCCTAAGGTTTTGTTGCATTTCAAGAAATAACAAGAATACATAGTCAACATGCCCATTACCATTGATTCATGATTGCAAAAAACTGAGGACTACATTATGTAGAGTCTAAAGATTGGCTAGAATCACTCATTGCATTTTAGACATTGGATATGCTCATCTATATGGCATAGTAGATGCAATGAATGATTTTTTGCAAATCATGCCAATTTTGGCCAAATTTATACATCCTACCAAGAATGAGTCTAGTCACCACCTTGTGATAGCCACTCACCAAATATCAAACCATCACTTTCAACATGATTGATTGTTATGATCTACCATTGCTCGAATTTTGTTTGGTTTCCTATATTAATAAATGTTAGTAACAATATGATGTTCCAACAAAAATGTGTTTTTGCCCACACCCTACATTATTAACTAAAGATACAACACCTAACAATATTTTTGGCAATGCCCCTAGTATGGTCATTAAGTCCTTAATGAAGGACAATATGTATAACAACCATTGTCATTAAGTAGTGGCCTCAACATTGGTTAGTTCATTCCCATTTCAAAATTTGAAGGAGGTGGGCACCAAATATTATCATGTAAATTCAATGGGGCTATTATGCAAATAATGCCATACACACCCATATAGACAAAATAGACTATTTAATGGACATAATTTGGCATTTATACCAACAACTATACAACCAAGTTTTCTAAAGACGGTGTACACACCGTCAAAGCCCAACAAATGGCATTGATTATGACCAATGGTTGGATACTAGACTAGAGAAAAACAAACCAAACAACAAATGGGCTTTATCACAAAAGAGGATATACTAGTGACAAAATGTTACCAAGGATTGAATGGGTTTTTTTATTGGTGAAATGTCACAAAAAAACAAAATGAAAAAAATATTTGGTTTTTAATAAGTTGCCAAAAATATAGAAAGATGAATAAATATTTGTGCTTACTATCTAGTCTATAGCCATATTTGGCTACATCTTCCTAGAGAGGTTTGCCATTTTTTCTACGTGTTCCTATGGATGATAGCCACTTTGGCTATAGGAAAAAGTCCTTAAGATAAACACTAGACATAATGTGCGCCTCTTTGACCAATTTTAGTTCCTAAACACTATTACCATCATGTAAACCATCTCATAGTAACAATTTCAAGCATTTTCAACACCATGATCCAACATGGTTTTGTAGATTTTGTACTAGGTACTTGAAAAGTTGTTGTGATGTTGCTTGTGTAGGAGTCACTTTCCAAACCTAATTGCCACAATCCACCTAAAGCTTGTTCTCATTTTTGGCACTTTGTTCAACCAATAATTTATAAAGCACAAAAATCATAACTTAAAACGTTGGATATGATCTCATTGAATGGGTCAACCAACCTCCAATGGAAGCTTTTGCATTAGGGTTTGAAGTACCAACTTTCATCAAGATGATGATGAAATCAATCAACACACCATGTCATCCCAAAAAAAATGATATTGAGAATGGTTAATTCTATTTGCATAATCCATAAAAGGAAGATGGCATTTTCTAACGGACCTATTTGCAAAACAAGTAATTGGAAAACAACCCAATTTTGTAGCATAATCAATATTGACCATATAAGTTGTTGTAATTGCATGCACTATCAAATTGTTGGGCAAGGACAAAAAGTATACATATATAGGTCCACAACAAGCATAGGTGTTTCAAGAATCCTCTCTTACTATCAAGTTTAAAATTGAACACCCAATTTGGCACAAAGGGGCATTTTTTTTCATTTACAAAGTCTACTTTGTTCACCCATCCTTTTGATGAACAATAGTTAGCTCCTTTCATAGAGCTCCTAAAAACTGGTTTCAGATGCTAAAAAACTAAACCTAATTTCATCTTACATTTGTATGCAATAATTGAAAAGAAAGACCTTACCTGAATGCAATTCACCTCTAAGGGCTTGGTAATGGCATGGCTGTTAGGAGTGTAAAAGGACCATTTGCAACTCACAAGAATACAATTGGCATTGAAAAAAAATTTGCTCCCTAAAAGTTGGGTGTTTGGAGGTTTTTTATGAAAACAAATGTAGAAACTTATTTCATCCAAGTTCATCTAGAGAGGCTAGGATTCCACTACTTCATCCAGGTTTATCTAAAGGGGCAAGATGGATGTTGTGGTGGACGGCTAAGTTCCAACCTTTTTTTTAGCTAGCCTTATATAGCTAGAGTGCTAAAAATAGTGATTGGTTGAAAAAGTCAATTTTATAAATTTTAATTAATTTTAAACAAGAAACATCACTCTCATTGAAATTTTTTTGACAATACCATAAATGTTACAAGGGGTCATACTATCCCAGAAGGTTAAACCATGGTCACAAACAAAATAAAAAAAACGAAAAAAACACATAATTTAATAGATAGATCCCATGTTAATTCATGATTTTCCATATTAACCCATGATAATCCTTGCTTTTCTTATTAATCCTATAGTTAATCCATGTTTTCCATAACCTTAGTGTGGCTTGTGCCATTAGCGCAATTGTGATTACTAGTGATCAAGACTATGTAAACGTTCAAAGTGTGAATGGGATTCTAATCATAGAGCCCAATTGTGAGAAAACCATTTAAATTTAATTTCTTGTGAATTTTTTAAGAAAAAATTCAATATCTTTCACACTTTATTTGTAGAATTTACCAAATTGCATCTGTTAAATCTCACTCATCAAAAGTTGTCCAATAGTACCACAAATGAGCCTTAATTACCTTGCAATATCTTTGTTTTGAGTTTATTGAATTTTCAATCACAAAATGATTTGATATTCAATAAGTTTTACATCATAGGTTGAAACTACTGTTGGGTGGGTATCACATTTTTATGATACCCGTTGGATCTAGTTTTCATAAAACAATTCATAAAAAGGTACAATTTTCATTTTTTTCCTCCTAAAATTTATATGTTGAGCAAGGGTATCAATATTTATATTTTTAAAAATCAGCTCTCAATATGTTGGTTCTCCTTTGCCACTACTCACAAACTAGATATTACTTATTAATTAATTACTATTAGAAAAATTCAAAAATATATATATATATTATATATATATATATATATTTGAAGTTTTACATTTCAACAACTTCATCCTTTTCAAATTCACCTTCAAACTTTTCTAAATTTTTAGTTTGCAAACATCTCCTAAGGTTAGTAAGTTTTCTAGCCAAAGAAAACATTTATTCTATTTCAATTTGAAATGCAACAACACCCAAAATTTGTCGGGCTAAAAATCCAAATGTAGGAAACATTGCTTCATGTTTTTGCCACCATTAAAGATGACATTTGATGTCCTTACCATGCAATTGATATCTCCTGAAAACCAACAACTACCTTTTCACAAGCTCTTTTACTAGTTCACTTATGCTTGCAATTTGCTCAAAAATATCCAAATTGTAATCTTGCTCAAAAATATCTTGGTCAACATAATTCCTGTCTAACCTTACCAAAGGATGCAAATGCTCATGGCATTTCACCAACATAGGACACAAGGATTTTCTCTCATATTCCTCAACAAGAGCAACACCTTGCTCCCTTCCAACAAATGAAAATACTAAACAAAGACTCTTAAACTTGGGGTCTAACATTAAAAAGATCATATTATAAGCTTTCTTGTTTTCATATTGTTTCAAGAATGAAAGGAAAGAATCTAACACATTGATTACCTCTTTTCTATGTTAGAGGCTAGCAAGGATAATTCATCAAAAATAATGGAATCATTTTCCAGTAGGCCTTTTGAAACATAATGATTTTACTAGTAAACCTACAACACAACCAATAATAGAAAAAAATAGTTATCTTGTATAATTTAGAACCTCAAAATTTGAAAATTGTTGAAATAATAATGAAACAAAGAAGACTACTTGGTTTTCATTAGAGTGTTCAATTTTTTGGGGCGAATGCCAATTTCAACAGAAGCCTTGTTCCATTCTTGCCTTATCTTTGTAGATTTCTTAGGCCAAGTGATGCATTTTTGTAGCTTTGCTTGAGTAGACTTAACAAAAACATACTTTAGATACTTACACACCTTTTCTTTTACAATGCCATATTGACATGATTTTGAAAAAGCATGCCCAAAGCAAGTGCCCTAAAAGCTCTTTTATAAACCGATTCATAATTTACAACAACTTTCAATGCAATAGTCATTGCATTGAGATTTGACCCCTCATCTTTGACATAAGCAATGATCTTTTTCCTTAAACCATATTTGTCTAATAGTTCTATCAAACTTCTAACCAATGCTTGACCAATAGTCTCTATTGCCTCAAACAAGCTAGTAGTTACATGTTTTGGTTGCTAATCGTTGTTCAAAAAATTGATCATTAATGCAAAAACATCATAGGTTCCCTTAGAAATCCAAAGATCAAAGCTAACTGTTGTAGAAAAAGAATTTGCCAATGTAGGATGAACATATTGTTGACTTGTCTTCTCAACTAACCTTGGTAATATCTCTTGTGAAAATTGCCTTTTAGAAAGGAAATTTAATTTTGGACACAAACACAAAATTAAACTTTTCAACCACATGCTCTCCACAAACTAAATTGGTAAATTGTTCTTGGTAATCAAAAGACCCAAGTCTTCTAAAAATTCTTTTTGACGACACATCTTCTTTTTTGAAGGAATTTTTGAGAGGAAAAAATTTAGAATTTGACCCACTAAACATAATCGCTCTTTTCTTTGCTAGTTGTCTTTCTTTTCTTCCTTTCAACAAAAAGTTTATTTCTTTTTGAAACATTTTTGCAATAACAGTGTGCTTTGCATCCACATGTTTTTTTAGAAAAGTTATTCCATTTGTCTTGTAATAAAAATTCAGTCCTTTCTTTGCTTGAATTCTCAAATTTATTCTTATTATAGGTTCTTAATAACAAAGGATACAATGCATGATTTGTATATTATCAAGGTCAATTTTTGCATTATCATTGACACAATAAAAACTCCAACACAAAGATAATCTTCCATGTGGTTGCCAACTTTTTCTTTATGCATGTAAGTTTTTAAAGATTTATCTTCATTTGTTTTTCTCTTTCATTTTTTGGATTCTTGCTTGTTTTTGTTTGCACATTTACATTTTTTCCATAATTTCATCATTCATACAAATTTCAATCATTTCATTATTTTGAATTACAGCATTTTCATCTGTAGAGAATTGTCCAATTGTTAGTTTTCACAAGAATATTTCTAAACCTAAGTAAGGCACAAGATTAATAAACAATTCTAATCTTTTTCACAAACAAAAGAAAAGAAAAAATCAAATATTCACAAAGGTTTAGAGTTTAGAAAAAACATTTACAAAAACAATGGGTTTAAGGGTAAAGTTTTGAAAAAAACATTTACAAACAATGGGGTTGAAGGTTATGAAACAAAATAAAATCACTCATTTTTCCCTCATTAAGATTACAAAAATGTATAATGATAATTTTTTAAATATTTTTTTTTGGGTTTATGGATGAGGTAACGAGGTGCGAGGTAGCAAGACAACAAAACAACTAATGGGGAGGGGGGGGGGGGTTTCAGAAGGTACTTGAGGTGCAATGGCAGTGACGCGCTCCCAAGTCACGGGGTGAAACCAACTTGGGGGTTTCACAAAGTCAAGTTACGGAAAGTTGAGACTTGGAGGCATGCTCTTGGCTTCCAACTCTAGAAAGGGGTAGAGGGTCGAGTTGGGAACCCAGGGATTAAACTAGGAAGAGGGACTAGATGATCAAGCTTGAATCTGCACCCAAAAACCAACCACGGGAGGTTAGTTTAGCATTCGGGACACCCTTGGGTGTTAGGACTCGCCACGGGCACTTGGACACACAAGACTCACCACGGCCCGGACTCAGGAGTAAGCCACCACCTTACTCCCTATAGTATACTCTGCGTTACTCCGCGGAGGAGGCACCCGAATGGCACATTTTGTTGGGACTCCCAAAATGGAGTCCCGAAATTGTCCCGGTGGGACTCCCGGAACTTTGAACTGCCATAACTCCCGACTGCGGAGTTGGATCGCGACGAGGTCTGAACCAAAGTTGTAGCCCTCGTCGAGATCTTTCCAACGCCATGTTGCACTCCCGAATCGGACATCGGGAAGAGGTCGATTCCCGACTTTTCGTGGTCGGGAGTCAAACTGTCAGTTTGACTCCCGACCCTTCTTTTGCCCATAACTTGGGCTGCAGATGTCCAAATGATCAATGCGAGGCCATTTTCGATATCTAAGTTTCAAGACCTTTCCAATGACACCAAGAACACCCCAATGTGAAGTGTTTTTCCCCTTGCTGTCGAGCTCTAAACATTCGGGAGTCCTGGAGGGCTCCAAATCCTAATTCTTTCCAAGTGTTGGGCTTGACCCCCACACTTGGCCGAGTTAGGGTTGCGACAGGCAGCCAAGTAGTGAAAGGCAACAAGGTAATGCAATGAGGCAGGTGATGTGATTAGGCAGCATGATGAGGTAGCGAGGTAGTGTGATGAGGCAATGCGATGAGGCAATGCGACAAGGCAATGAAGCAGTGTGACAAGGTAGCAAGTTGAGGCAACAAGACGAGGCAACAAGGTAGTAGCTCGAGGCTACACAAGGCACAATAAGACGGCAAGGCATCAACAAGACAAGAGGCTCCAAGGAAAGAAGCAAAAGGGGGAAAAAAAGAAAAAAAAAAGTGAGAGTAAGGAAAGGTGAAGAAAAAAGTAAAAAGAAAGGAGAAAATTTTAACTCTATGATCCAAACTCCAAAATCCAAACAACACAAAACATTAGAGAAGAGAACACACACACAATGACCAACCTTTGTGAACACAAGTGAAAAAAATGCAAGCTGAAGAACTAGGGTAGAAAAGTGCATTTTATAAACAAATTTAGGGTTTTCTGGAAGTGGCCGTTGGAATGTGACACCTCCACTTAACCCTAATTTTTTCACATAGGATTCTCCTGAGACCCTTACCTAGGTTAGGGGTCAGACCTTAAACCAAGTGTCACTATTTTTTATTTTTAAAAAACTTAACCAATTATCACCATCCAGTTCTCACACAAGTGAGAACTGGTGATCCGGTTTTCAGGCAGGGTATCACTCAGTGTGATACCCTGAGAGGTTCAGACTCTGATGCCCAGGGGGATTTGTGATACCCACCCAACACTGGTTGAAACAGTATGGAATTACCTTGAGTATGTCTTTTAGCTAGGTAGGGTGAAAACAGGGTATTGTCGGAAAAAGTTACCACATGAGTAAGGTAATTAAGAGGTTTAGCAGCCAAAATTTACCAGTTGAGGAAGGAAGGTAAATAAATATCCATCTTATATTTACCCATGGGTATATCAAGGTAAAAGACTTGCCTAAACCCTAAACCCTGCCTGACCCCCCAACCCTCTGGCCCCTACACACTTGCCTGCCATAATCCGGCCATAGTGAACCAACACCCACCAGCACACCATCCATTGGATGCGTGTTATTACTACGTTTGTGGATGAACCTCAACTGAGTTAATATTTGGTTTCACCTTGGTAACCAATTCTGTAGGAAGTAGGTCTCATATATAGGTAGATAGGTAGGAAAATAGGTAACTACTAGGTACGTAGATGGTTTATACATAGCTAAGGGGCTGTTTTTCCTACGTACCTACTAACAACCTGCTTTGTTGGTTGTTAGTAGGTAGGTTGTAAAATAGAAGCAAGTGAGCCAAACTATCATGATTAGCTAAGGAACTGGAACCCAACAGAAAACTGTTTCCTGACCACTTACCATCCATCCTTCATGGTGCGCTGGTGGGTGCTGGTTCACTGTCGCCCCATATTCCAAGCTTATGCAAGTGCACAAAGGATTGCTTTCTAGTTAGTGATCAGAAAATGTTAAGACAGAGTGAGCTCAATTGAGAATTGTGTTGTGGCAAATTGTAGACAAATTTTCCATCACGATATAATCTTCCACTCTGCTTAAAAATTGCAGATGTTAGACCATTGGGCTTTCTACCTCTTGCAAACTTACTTGGAGTAGCGACACTGAGTCTGAAGTAATATTGGGAAAGCCATACTAAGGAGACATGGAAGTGCTTACACTTTGTCAAAAAGGTACGCCTTTCCATAGCAGCGGTGAAATGACTGATACAGAGCAATGCAGAGATTTAATACTAGAAAAAGAATTTGGGCTGTTGACAATGCTGAAAATGGCAATTTTCAGAAGTGAGTCTGACACAATCTGGGCATTGAGTTCAGAAAATCATAAAAGATTGACAACAACAAAACCCATTGTTTCCATTCTGGAATGTGGGTGCAATTAGTACCTTGGAGATGAGATCTTCACAGTTGGCCAGATGGCTTTTACAATTGCAACAGCTATAGATGCAACCATCTAGCTGTATCAAATACAGTTGGCCCATCTTTCAATTTCAATATTCAAGTTTTGTTTTTCCGAGGATTCTGATCTTGACATTCGTATACTGTCGGGATCTTCAGATGTGGTGCCTGCAAATTTGATCTAATGTGATTTTTCTTAACCCACTGTTGCAAGAAATGGCATCCGGGAAACCCATTGCACCATCTGATGGGAGGAAGCAAAAGGTCATGTATTCAAGGACCTGTTAAGCAACAACTATAAAAGAAAGTATGCATCCTAACTGTGATAAAAATTGGCTAGACAAACATGGGTTTGAGGGATTCATAAGATGTGTGAAAGAGAAATCAAGAGAGGGGATAGAACTGGAGCAACAGAATATTACCTATTGATACAGAAACTGCAGGCATGAGAAATCGAAGGTTGAAGAAAAGAACCTGATAACAACTTTATGTTCCACCATTGCAAATTGCAACTCTGTGAAAGTGTGCACCCCTTCATGGCTCCCTCTTCTTTTGCTTCACACCCTCTTCTCAATTTCCTGCACGGAAAATGGAATTTATGAGAAACACCCATTTAGGTAAATACCAAAGCAAGACCCACACTCTCTTCTCAATTTCCTCCACAGAATAGAATTTATGAGCAATACCCATCAGGCAAATCAAAGCAAGACGCACCCTCTTCTCAATTTCCTGCAGAGAAATGGAACTTATGAGAAACACCCACCAAGCAAACCGAAGCAAGATCCTCACATCCTCTTCTCAATTTTCTGCACAATAATGGAATCTGTGATAAACACCTATCATGCAAACCAAAGCAAGACTCACACCCTCTTCTCAAATTCTTGCACAGAAATGGAATTATGAGCAACACCCATGAGGCAAATCAAAGCAAGTAACTTGGGTTCTAAGAACTTACTTGCTTACTTACCTTTATCCAGATCTGAGTTTTTTTCTTGACCCACTCTTGGCAGCACGCAGTACACTTAGCAACACCCATTTCAAGCAAACCCAAGTATAAAAAACACAAATACATACAAGAAACTGTAGTCTTTTGCAAACAAAAAGACTTCTGTTGTCATCTTTGTCCATTCCTTCCTGTACATGTTATACTGTATGTAAGCGATTTCATACTTGCAACTTTTTTCTGTCCACTTTTGTCATTCATTTGTGTACCCCCCATGTTACATCTATCTATTAAGAAGGTTGATTGTTTGTTTGCCAACTTGAGATCTCCAAAACTATGGAGCTCCCCCACTACTCCCCACTTGTGCTCTTGGTATCATTGGACAGCTTTTGATGAGTATTGGTGCACTGAGATTGATTTCCTAATGTTTAGACTGGTTTTATAATGTTTAGACTTATGATGTAAGAATGATTGAAAATTGAACAAAATTGTCATTGAAAATTTAATAAAATCAAAACTAAAAATAATAGGAAAATTGGGGTGCACTTCTGATATTGTTGGAAAGCCCTCATGAGTAGGATTTGTGGAGTTAATTACACCGTTTTTAGACCTAAAGTGAGGGAGATAATGAATTTTGACTTATATTCATCATTGAAAAATCAATTGAAAATATTTCACTTAGTACTTTTATGTCATATTTTTTGTGCATATTTGTCATTTATGTACGTGACACCCTACTTGCAACTTTTTCTGTCATGTTTTTTTGTCATTTTATGTTTTGCAGTGCTAGTTGAATTATGGAGGACTTGGTCAGGTCCTGGAGACATTTTGGTATAGTGAGCAATTGAGCAAACTTGACTGAGGGTGCAATTCTCACTAACCTCAAAATGGCATTTCAAATCTACAACTACTTGTGCACATGAGATGTGTTTCACATAAATGATGAAATGGAACTTACAGTACTCCTGATTCCTATTCCACACATATGTGAGCTAAGCTTCAAACTTGAGTCCTTATACTTGTTACAAACTCAGCAGTACACGGAGTGAGCTGAAGGTGCAAACTATGTACAATGTTTGATCCATTAGAGTTACCCTTAAAGTCATGTCCGGTCCAGTCCAGTCATTATTTTGTACCTCGTTGATTTTGTCACCCTTTCTTTGTTGTTTGTTATCCATAGAGTCCAAATTTTTTTTGGACCAAATGACAAAACTCAACATGAGATTGCTGTGGTTGATATAACTTAACATGAGATTACTGTGATGGACATTTAATGTGATTGTGGGGAGTGTATTGGTAGCCAGAGGAGGGTTGTTTGCCTCAGAATTTGCCTCAAGCATCACAGTCAAGATCAAACTCCATTGAGCACTTTCACACTTGTGAAAATGCTAAAAGAAGTTTGGTCCTAATTGCAACAGCCAATGCAAATCAACTAACAGATTTAATGCTCATCTAACATTTTGACCCCTATAAGAGAACCTCTAATGAGGAGTTTCATCCTCTATCTTGGGCACTTATGTAGAACTCTATTGCTCAGCCTGGGACCAATTCTCTTGAACATGCAGACTACATAGTACACATTTTCATCCATTGCCCAAGGGAGCCAATTTTCCTCAAGATTCTAACTATGTACACATTTGATCCATTGCCCAAGTCCTTGCACCAACTGTCCTGAAGGTGCAAGCTACTAATGTCCATTTGATCCATTGCCCAAGGGACCAATTCTTCCCAAGGTGCAAACTATGTACATTGCCACTTTTGATCCATTGCCCCTCGAGAGACCAATTCTACAATGTAATTAGGGTTGGGAATATGCCACCTTATATGTCACATCATGATATTGATGCTGGAATTTTGATGGGTGTTTCCCAGTATCGGGCAATTGGATAATTTTGAAAGAAACAGTCATTCTTACAGTCTGGTTCTTTGATAAGTAGCATATGAAAGAACCATGGTGGCTTGATCTCTTGCGTGGTTGCTGCAAGATATTTTGGGTGCTGCTTGGACCAGCCATGATGTAAAATTTCTTTGTACAAGAGGTAAAATTTAGACCATGGAAGATCTAGACTGAGGTTTTTGGACAATGGCTTGCCTTCTCTTGTGCTGTAGAACCTGCTCACACAACGTAAATTTCAGATTCTTGTCAATAGAAGAGTAGATCATGTGCACAACAGACTTACGAGTTGAGCTCTATTAGATATACAACCAAATCCCTAATTGCTCAATTGATCTCATGAGAGGACTTGAGGTTCATGTGGACCTGAGTGTGTGGAACTTGAATGGAATTTTTTTTCTAAGAATCTTTCATCTGAGGGACCCTAATCTTTGAGCAATAATAAGTACCAGACTGCACTAGAAGAACATTGATTGATCTCATGTGTAATGTGATGAACTGATGAGACAACTCACAAAGAGAAGCATAGCAGGGCTGCTTGAGTGATGGATCGTCTTCTAGAGATGGTGGCAATTGGCCATACACCATCTCACAACTCATATCCTCGAAATCTGTAAGCAGGTGCAGGAGGGAGTGCTCATCAAATTTGGTAGAAAATTTAGGACTGACAGAAGTTAAAATTCTCTGGAACAACAATATATCACTAGGCTAAACCCTAAACCCTAAACCAACCAAACACTGGCTGAGAGACCTGCTGAACAAATGTTTCATCACAACTATTACATAAATTCTTGAGCTGCTTCTGGAGCTCAGATTGAAAACACCTGATCATATTGCAGTTGAACATGGGTACTCGGTGATGGCACAGATTCACAATCTTAGGTCCACAAGCAGACATAGAGCTACAATGATGATCAATGGGCTTGTATCCCATGTAGAACTTCATCAGGAGGCAGGAGCTGCAGCAGCATGGGTGAATGAAGGTCTGGTCTAGAACTTACTTGGGGTCATGGTGATCGGCATACCGAACTCATTGGTGATGAAATCCTGGGTGGGAAGCTTGCACAAGTTCACACACATGCCTACGCAACTGCTGCTCTCCAAGAACCTACATGCGATCATCGATCAGCAACCCTAAACCCTAAACCTTGTGGTCGAATCCTAAACCCTAAATCCTCCTTACAATGTTTTCATCATCATCGTCTGCATAATATATTACTGCATGTTTCGTGAGATCTTGACATAATTCCACAAGGGAGCTCTTGTCCAGATGATTCCCATGTGGAAAAATTGTCTAACTTTACCTCCAAAGAATAGACTACAGACGTAAGTAACAGGGAATTGTGCAACACTGGGGCTGGGGTTTGCAACATTCCCTTGAAGGAACCCTCTCACCTGCACTTTTTGATGAGCACTCCACTCTTCTGCAAGCTCCCATTCACCTCCACCTCCTTCACCTGCACAAACGTAAGGTGGAGAGAAATTCATGGCTGCTAGCTACAGGTGTGATTCTCTATCTAGATCTAAATGGAGTTGCAGGTTCAAGAGCAGCTAATGAGTTTGGAAAGGAAAATTATTGTTCTTATGAGAGTAGTGCACATGAGGATCATCTACGAGAGATCATCAACCAGCAGCTGCACGAACCTCGCACGGACCCACCAGCCACTGACATGAGAAGACGGATGCAGCTGCAAAAATCTCTGCACTCCTCTTCGTTTTTGGAATAAATTTTCGGGCCTGAAAATCATCACGGATACATGCAGCATGTGTAATTTATGAGATTCTGACAGTACTGGTAATGACGGTAGAAATTATGTAGATGATCGGGGGCATGCAGGCAGCAGGATCCATGATGCAAAGAGACTAGAAGAGATGATGATGACGACGACGACGACGATGATGATGATGATGATTCAGAGTATGTCGTGGGTTTTGCAAAGAAGACGTTTTTATACAGCTTTGAGTAAGTAAGATGGCACTGCTGAATGAAGCACTCGGGTTGTGGTTGCTCTCTGTAGCAAGGGACTTCTGCTTTGCATCACCTTCCTGGCTACATCAACGAACCCTTCGTATCCCTTCATTTCTGTCGACATGCCTGATCATTATGGAGCTCCAGCAGCAGATCAAAACAAGGCAATTAGAACTTCTACCAGTTCATGAATTTAACATAAATTTCTCAGCAGCTGGTTTCTAGAAGAACTTGGGATCAGACTTGGATCGTCAGACTTCTTCTGGCTCAGTGTAAGATCTGTCTTGGAGTGAAGAGCGCGACATGACTACTCACCGGTAAATCGTTGCATGCGGCCAACGAAAAGGGCGATGAGGAGATTGTCGAACCATGAGTCCTTGTATTGCGACTTGTGGCCCATGGCTGCCACTTTCCCTGACGGTTCAGCTAACTTGCAACGCGGGCCCGGGGGTTTGATCAGAAACTGCTGCTGCTGCTGCACCAGCGGCTGCAGCTGGTTGAGTCTCGACAGTTTCCGCTGCAGCCTGTGATTAGAACGTCCTGCAGCAGCAGCAACTACACATGTTCTGTTGCTGGTACTACTGCCCACATAATTATTATCATGATCTAGTACTACGTCTCTACCTGCACGCTGATGCAGCGATGCTGCGCCAACAGTTTGCACCACTCCCAATTGCTGCACTAGCTGCATCTTCCTAACTTTCATGCACCAATTCTCACCCCAGCTGCAGGTCCGACCTGATCAGTTCCCCCCCCCTGGAGTTGATACAATTTTTTCTTTAAAAAAGTTCCACGCCCAACAGCTTCGATTCAAGCTCCGTCTTGATCAACTATCAGCTTACTAGCACCGGCCCAAAATCAAATACTTTCTTACACCCTTGAATTGCTCCTGGCAGAGCAGCTAACAACAGAATTTCACCGTCTCTGAACAGGGAATCCCTAGACCCACAAATCAGCTGGAAGTTCAACAAAAGACGCAACAAAAACAAACACGAAACAAATTTAAAAACAACAAAAAGATAAGAGCTTTTGTTGTCAATCTGGCATAAAAACAAAAAAGAAGGAAGCAGCAGGCAGGGCACAATCTGATCCGAATAGAATTGTTTCGTGATGAAAAAAATTGAAAGAGAGCAAATCTCCGGCTGGAGCTTGTCTTCTTGTACAGAGCTATAAATTGTGTGTGTGTGAGCAGAGGTGAAACGACAAAAGAACTTGTATGCAGCCAGCGCTCAGATGTTCTTATGTTCTCCCTTTGGATACAAATCCAAACCACAATACAATCCTGCGAGTGACATCGTCAGAAATGCTTGCAAATGTGGAAGATTCAGCTGGAAGCCTGCACAATTCATTCTGAAATTGGTTCCCCGTGCATTACACTCAAGCAGGGTTTTTTTTTTTTCTTTTTGACAATTTTGTCAAGTAGGTGGCGATCATCTACACAAGAGGAAATGAGCCAAATTCGACTAGAGGTCAGGCAGCAAAGAACAAATGTTTTTAAGGATGCCGCTTTGTTCTGGCGACCTCCAGAAACTGATTGTCTGAATATGGCAACCTCTGACTTTTTTCTTTTTCTCCTCAAAATATGGCGAGTTTTGCATACTTTTTCCAAAAGAAAACCCCGTGTTATAAACTTCGCACCAGATTTTTTTCTATAAAAAATTCTGTTGTCGCTACGCTCTGAAAATTCGCCGTTTTGGGGGGGGGGAGGGCAAAAAAAAAAAAGAAAAAAAACACTGCGTCACTCAAGCCCATGGATCCGTGGTATCTTCTTCAACGTTGTGTGCGTACGTAGAATAAGGTGCGTGAAGCACACTCAAGAAGGTTTCCCTGATGCTCCGGTACGCATAAACCCAGGCAAAGGACATGACTCGCATCATCACTAGTGTAGCTAGCCACAGCCGCCGCGACAAGCAAGGCCTTCCTGCGCACGCCAGCCACCAGTTGCGCCATGAACTGCGTGAACAGTTGAAGGATCCATCCATCCCTCCGTCCGTCCGTTCGTCCGTCCGTCCGTCCGTCCGTCCCTTCGAACAACGAAAGGGACCAGCGCACAATTAACCAGCAGCAATCACCAACACTCCAGTTTGGATGGATGGTGGTCGGAAGTGGAGTTTTTCATTGAGTTCCTGTCCCCCAACTAACCACCCTTGGTTACCATAGTTAATTATTTTAGCGGCCTACTTACTTACCTCTTATTTTTTTATTTAAAAAAAGTTTAAGATTTTTTTTCTCTTCTTTCTACTAACCTGCCTGCTTACTAGGTACCTAGAGACTACCAACCTACTACTTACCTGAAACAACCTACTTGGATGTCCTTACTTTCCTTCTACCCATATGGCCCCACCTAGCTACTTAGGCCCCATACTTAGGCCCCTACTTACACTAGGAGCTGAAAAAACTTGGGGCTAACTTTGAGCATTTTTGGCTTGTTGTTTAGGGTTTAGGGTTTAGGTCTTAGACCCAATGTTGTGCAACATGTGAGTATTACAAAAAATCTTGTTATCCTTCAGTTAACCTTTCAATGATATTATTATAAGGTTAACTTCAAGTGCAAATATTGCATTCGGTGCACAAATGCATATTGCAATACCTGCATTTGGGGTATAATCCAAAAAAGTATCAGCCATCGTATAAGTAAGTTATGAGTTTGTGTTGGTTTTACACAAAGAATTCAAGTTCTTGAATTTGCTGCCCCCCTTCTTCTTGATTCCCAACCCATAAACTTCCTGAATCTTAGGGATGAGTTGAATTTGTGCAAAAGATTTAGGTTTTCAACCATTATTTCCTTGTTAGTATTGTTGTGCATGGTGATTCAATATCACCCAAAAATCAATCTCATGATTTTAACAACTTAAGAGCTCTTGCAAATCAACATTTAAAAAAAACTTTGTGCGGCAAGATTTAAGAGATCATGCACAAATCATCCTTACCATAGACTACTCAGCATGCATGAGGTCCACTTCCAATCTCAAGGTATATGAATTTCTATTTTCAAAATTGTTAAAATTCCAGAGTGGGACTCCAAATTCTAACATCAAGACAGTCATAGGTTTAGTTGTCAACGACTAACAAAGTACAACAAAACTTAGCCTCAAGTTTCAAACTTCCAAAAAAGAAGTTAAAAAACAACACTGTGAGGAGTTTTTTTAAAAGCTAAAATAATTAAAAACACAACCATCAACATGGCCATCATTAGAAAGGAAAATGGAAGGGGAAGGAAAACACAATAAGTTGCAAAAGTGGATATTTTCAAGTCTCATTTCCTGCAAAAATAGGCGTTGCAAATCTTAACCCATTCACTGCAACAGCCATGTAATCCAATAGCATATGGTGGCATAGATCTTGATAAATGAAAGATAAATTCATCTTGTCATTTGCAATACAATGCTTGTGGATTACAGCAACACAAACCTTTTGCAATAAAAATTGAGGATTGATGGAACTTTCTGGTCAAATCCCACAATTATTGCAATCAGTTCCAGGAACTCAATAGGCTCTTCAAATGTTACATTGTATGTGTCCCACACACAAGTAGTTAGTAAATTAAAAATGACTGTCAAAACTTAGAAGGCACATAAGTCCATATGCGATGAGCATGGCAATCCATCCACCTACCAAAACATGAATAGCTGCCCTCAACAGAGCAGCACAACCAAGTTTCGCAACTAAGGCTGTTCTGCACCAGGCAACTTCCAATAGACAAATTATCATTCCCAACGTCGACGACGCCAGACATGATCTGACTGCAACTACTGAGATTATAACCTTCTCCACCGCGTCCGACTAATATGAAATATTCAAATAAGAAAGAAGTCAGAACACCAATGTTTGAATACATTTGTACTATATGTGCCCTTTGCTAATGTGAAATTGTCATTTTAATTTGTACTATATGCCACAATAAACATCACAAATTGCACATTGTAATGAATGAAACCAAGACGTTTATTTCACACATGGCTCATGTCACAACGTTTTTCTTTTGTAATAAATTCCATGTTGCATGTATAATATGTTGTGTGATTGTTATTAGTAGATCTCTCTCAAAATTGAACACTCAGCATGGATGAAAGAAAAACATTTGAAATGAGGCATAGGTTGATCTGAAGTTCGTTCTTCAAGTTGTGACCGGACAAGAAGTCAGATGGATATTTCTCTCATGTGAACACCGCAAGTTTTTAGGGTTTTGGTTTTTGTTTTGAGTGGCTGTCAACTTTCTTCATGCAGACGTCAAATTTTATTTTATCACTATTCGTTACTGGCTGCAATGACTGCTTCAAGGAGACTTGTGAGCTTGGGTAGGCAACTTTGTTTGTTTGTTTGTGTACTATGTGGAACAGGTCGACAACAAGCAATGGGTGGCTAAGCATGCTGCAAACATTTGATGGAGGTGTGGAGAGTAAGACGGTGCATGAAAACATAAGAAGAGGAATTCAAGGGCAATGGAGGTAAGTCTGTTGGTTTTTTTGATTCTGTTGCAGAAGAGTAGAGGTGGGAGCTTGTTGTTGGCTACAGAACAAAATTGCAAATATACAACCCTTGCTGGGGTTGATGACGATTAAACGGACAAATGCCTGCCCTGTTTCATTTTAAAAAGCAGAGTCAGTAAATTTTAACGTTAAATTCTGCCCCAAGCTAATATTCACTACTGCCTGTTCTCAAGCACCAACAAGATTTTCTGAAGTTTCACACCAAGAGCGGCACCCCATAACTGCGCACTCAATGAATTGAATTCCTCTTCCGATCCTAACGCTAAAGCTTTCCTTAAGCAGCTTGATTCACCTGCGCCATCCCGAGTCGTGCTCTCGCGCCTCCACTCTTCTATCTCCGTTGTGTGTCTGGTACTCCTCTCCGACGTTCGCACAAGGCCTGCGCACATCCACAGGAAAACGTCCGCTCAGCCACGAAACGGCGGTCCGACAACCGATTCCCGCTTTACTCGGAGGCCGTTGTGTGGGCCCGACTTGCACATACGTTCCGCTCAGGAGCTCCGCTGCGGCAAAATCGAACTTTATTGGCTGGAGGACAATAGACAAGCCGTGGGAGGAAGAAAATGGCTGCCTGAGCGGTGATGGAACAAGGGCAACCTTGCGCGTAGGGACTGTCGGTGAGCCTCCACATCCGTCGCTGGCCGGCGATCATTGCCGCAGGGCTAAACTTGTGTGCTTGTCCGTGCGCATAGAAGGGATAACTAGCTGTCGGTAGTTGTCAGAAGCCGAAAATGGCAGTACTTGTATGTGCCTAGCCTTTTGTGTCTGCCCATGGGTCGTTAGTCAGGCTGGGATTTCGGTTACTCTTGTTGCTGCTAGGAGAGTCTTTTGTTTTCATATTCTCAATCTTAAGTTCAAACTCTGAAGAAAGAAGTATCTTATTATTTTCCCAAGAGTCTGAGGCTTGTAGTGTGTATGTAAC
>Ga0209208_10000157_pt1 | contig 74612 bp, 57 predicted proteins | sample S1TSphfallax_3_FD_187694 | JGI IMG/M metagenome (GOLD analysis project Ga0209208, IMG submission 187694) | Host-associated microbial communities from peat moss isolated from Minnesota, USA - S1T2_Fd - Sphagnum fallax MG (SPAdes) (version 2) | ecosystem: Host-associated > Plants > Peat moss >... | reverse complement strand
TTCAGATTCCAGTAGAGCAGAAGCGACGGGAGGTCTGTCCAAGAGCAGAGCTTCGTGCCCTGTATAAGAGGTATGTTCCTCTACCTTCACCTACCGTAGCAGAGATATTTTTCTAAGACATTGTTTTTGAAAGGAAAAAGCAGTATTGTTCATGGACTTTGCTGGAACCCATCTGTCAGTTTTGCTACATTCTTACTGCCCTATGGCTGGATGACCTCCATGAAATCCGGTTTTTTGCCACTGTTCTGTATAGATCAGATTTGGGCAGGAAAGAATTGTATGTTCACATCATTTTCCTTTTGTTGTCATGTGTGTGTTCTGTTCCTGCTGCCTCATATTTCTGACGTGGTGGTGGTACTTTTTTTATGATGTTACAATACAGATGTAAGCAAATAGGAGCAGTGGCCAATAGCTCGACATGTGGAAAATGTGGGACCCGTTTCAACCTGGCCTTTTGCTTGGACTGCAGCAAAAGCTTTTGTGATAGGTGGGTGCATGACAGAGCAAAAAATTGTCCACATTCCCAAATTCTGAAGTTCGTGTTTATATCAGTTTCACACAAGTTCTCTCTGGAAGCACATTGATATTTTCTTTAAGCATATCAGGTTTGTGCTGAAGAGGCTACTGAGTTCAGGTGGGGTTGGGAATTTGCAGTCTGGGTCACTTGACACAGCATTTACAGGAAAATCCATCTCACCGTCAGCTCTATTCCTTCAAGATGCAGCGGGCAGTAAGCAAAATACTTCACCTTTTGCCAATTTTGCAGTTGCCTGCTGCACATTTACTAGTTCCAAACTGGTTTTCATGTATCTGTGTAGAACAAGTTCTCTGAACAACTTTGTCATCATTACATCATGTTTCTTGTACTGGATACAGACAACCTCAGAGCTTGGGTTTGGAATCTAGAGATGCACTAGAGTAGCTAAAATATCTCCCTTGTTATGATGATGTAGGTTAAGTGCTGCAATGGTCTGTGTCCTGTTGTGGACATGAGGAAACTATTTGCATGCAATTCATGTATGACAAAAGCTTTTGATAAATTCTACAGCATGTACAATGCCACATGGTAACATCTGTTTCCCTTACCTTCTTCTCTATTTGTATCCCCAACACATTTTCCATGTGAAGTGGATGTCTAAGTCCATACCAATGTCTTTTCAGTGTTATCATGAGTATTCTGCTTGCAGATTAAAACCAATGGGCATTCTGTCCAATTATTTCTATCTTGCCACATGCTGACTTGTTCCAGAATGGAAGGCAATTTGCTTCTTGAAGTGTTCCAGCATTGAAAAGGGCTCACATTTTTGTTTGGTTGTGCAGGGAAGGGGGTGGTCTGAAGATGATCATCAATGCTGTCTGCTGTGATGATCATTTTGATTGGTATGCCTTTGTAGTAGCTCTCAATCCTACATCTCTCTACTTTTGTCTAGTAGTAGTTGTATGTTTCAAAGTGTGATGAGTGTGTCCAAAGCGAAGAAGTGCAACACTTTGGAGACAAGAACATACTTTGTACGGTTGTGGGTTTTGCTAAAATGGTGCAGAAGGATTGTGTTACAGAAGGTATGGAATTTTTGCTATTTTCTGGAAAAGGATGATGACATGAATTTTTATGGCATTGCGTGTTGAATGTGCAGGCATCGGATGAATTGCCCACATGCAGATGTGGAAGAAAGTGGTTTTCTTCTTAGTAAAGATGGATCAGATCTGTACAGAAGTCAGCTTAGTGAGTTTCTTTTCTGATGCAGTGCAAGAAACGAAATTATTGGTGGGTAGATTCTTTTATCCTCGAATGTTTGTAGAGCAATCCAAGATATGTAACATAGGTACAAATCGGAATTACTGATCTTTGCGATCTGTTTCTTTCTGGAGACTTGGGTCTTCTTAGTTCTGGCTGGAAATGGACCCAATATGTCCCCATGATATTTAACATTAATTCGAATTAAATTTGAATAATGATGAATTATTCAAAACCATATGAAAACATAAGAAGAAGAAGAAGAAGAAGAAGAAAAAAAGAGAAAGAGTTGATTGTCACTGGCAGTGTGCAGTTAGAGCTGAGCCCAAGATTACAATTTAATATTAGTTGAAATTATAAACAAAATTTTCTTTCTCAAAATTTGAAGGCAAAGTTGAATTTCCCACACATACAAGCTCCATTTCCACTCTCATCCTCCTCCTGTTTGTTTCCGACCTTCGAAGATTTTCCCAAGATCCGTGGCATTTTGGTTTCCTTGGAAACCAATTTGATCTTCCGATTTCTGTTTTTTTTTCTCTCATTTTTGGTCTCTGTTGGGAAGTGTTTGAGTTGTGTTTTTTTTAAATAGTTTAAAAAAAATAAAATTAAGACCATGGCAAGGAATTCCGTGAGCAGGAGCGGTGGGAAGAAGCGAGACAAGAATGCTGCGGCGGGCGTGGTGGAGAACAAGGTCATCAGCATCACATTGTTTGATTTCTACTGTAAACTCGGTACATGTCCAATGTTGCATCTTGTTTGATATTTGATTGCCGGCTGCAGAGAGGAGACGGCAGAAAGAAGCACGGGCCAGAGACAATGCGGCGAGACAACGTGCTGTGGTGCGTGAACGTCGAGCGTACAACATGGCCAGACACACGTAACACAATGTTGCCAGGCGCTGGCAAAATGCAAATAATTGCCTTTTGCGTAGGTATCATCTTGACCTTCTTTGCCATTGCAACGTTTCTGTTTTATCATTTTGCAAAGAAATATAACATACCACGCCATACATAATTTCGGATGTGGAAATTGTAGGCGCCTGCCTGTTCAGCCAATACGTTCAATCGTTAGCGGCTCCTGTACATCTAACGTCTACAGCTTTTGACTCTAGTCCTCTTGTGTTGTACAAGCTTGCAATTGAGAGGAAATCATAGCATGCCTAAGCAGTGATAAAGCCCTTGATGTGTAGAAACAGCATTTTGACCATCAAACTTGTGTTGGCTCATGTGTACATATATGTTGAAGCTTTGCTTGGATAATTCACTCTGGGATTTTGTGGACAGATTCTCTCATCTCTTTTTCCCTTACTTCTTGTACTCTTCCTTCTTTTTCATACTCCAAATCTTAAGGCAGTGCACATCCATCTCTTGGCAGACACCTCCAAATACAAGCCCACAAACTCCACATAGTCTTCCACATTAAATTCTCTTCATCCTATCTCCTTCGTATATCAGACATACTTTCTGACATTAAAAATACTGCAAGGGTTTAGGGTCATTAAAAATTCACCCTTAACTCCTTCCTACTCAACAAGGCTTTAAGGCTCTTGCTGATTCATTGATGGTTTGTTACCCTTCTAACCATCAACGATTTCTTATGCAAAATTGAAACGAATTCAAAAAACTTTTGACTATCAGTGTCCTTGTCAAGGTCCTAATCCTTATTTGATTGACATGCAAAAGCTATCCATTAATTATCTTGAGTGAGAGAGGCAAAGAGTTTGTGCAAATGCACATACTTCTATTAGGGCCAGTTGCAAAGCTTGCTAGCCAAAGAAACAAAAATGAGATAATGACAAAGAGAATATAGAGAGGGAGAGGTTGCACACATCCATGTACTTGTGCTGGGGCTAGTTGCAAAGCTCATAGTTAGAAGGGAGAGAGAGAGAGAGGGAAATGTTGCATACATCCACAGATGTCTAATGGGTTGTTGCAAAGTTTGCCAACTAGAGAGTCAAAGATGTGAGAGATGAAAAGGTTGCGAAATGCATAGATTGCTACTGAGGGCAGTTGCTAATAATGTAGCTTTGAAGTTTGCCAATTGGAAAGATAGAGAGGCCTATCCATGTACATGCACACTCTTATATGGGGCATGGCTAGGAGAGGCTTTTCAAGACTAGTTGGGAAGAATTTGTGTGTGTACATTATGTTTCTAAACTTACAAAAATTGACATTTCACCAATAGTGTATTGTTAATGGACATTTGCCATTGATTATCTATCTAGCTTGGTCATTGTCTTGCCTATGCTACTTGATATTTTGCCATTTGCATTTGCTTTGCAATGTGCTCAACACCTTGCCAACGTGTGTGACTCCTTGTTGACACCTTATCAATGCTTATTGATCAACATGCCCATTGCCAACTAGGCCTAGTTTGCCCCACAAACAAAGAACCTAATTGTTTCTTGCCAATTTGCCCAATCCTATTGTTTAAAACATATGCCCTAGCACATTCCAATGGCCCAAGCAACCTTACAACAACCACATCAGCAGCTAGATCGAAGTAAACATAGAATAGACAAAAATGATGTGTGAACCTGCTGAACTTCATTTTAAGGAGAAGCGGGGGGAAAACAAAGAAAAGAGAAACCCCCTGAAAAAAAGGAGGAGAAGAGGACATCGTTCATTGTCTAACACTAGTAGGTAGATACATTCCATGTTGAAGATCAAAACAAATAGACATCCTTCAAGTACCTACAACGAATCAAATATTTGAAGTGGTAATAGACAAAGGGTCTGTGAATGGTGGAAGTCAAGAAGTAGTCAACCCCACTACTAATGCTCGACTTAAGATTGTGGGGGCTCTGCAACTTTTGGAGTGCAATTGAAACCCTTTGTCTAAAATAGGTGGAGAGGATTGAGGGTGGGGGACCATCTGAGTCTTTCATTCCCCACACACTGTTGGTACAAACTTGTAAAAAATCATCAACTTGTTTATGTAAACAACCAAAGATTTCTATTGCTAGGGGGAGGAACTGATCTACCAGGTGGTGATCTCAATAATTCCACCACTTCCTTTGTTGGGGCCATCTCTCATGCTGCAAAATTCCTTTTTCAATAGTAGAAGGTGATGGATCCCAAAGTTTAGGGCAGATGGCTACTTGTAATTTCCCTTCCCACAATAGGGCCACATTGGAAGCTGCTGAACAAACTCACATTCAAATGTTGTAGGCCAGTTCAGCACAAGAGTCCAGTTTGGAGAAGTGCTCACTCATCACCACATGTAAGCAAGGAATGATCAGATAGATGTTCTAAAAGCATTCAAGCTATCACATCACACACCCCCATCACAGACCTCATCACAACACTGAAGTCAACTTGAATTGGGTGACTCCCCAAGATAGTTAAAACTTGTGCTCCATGAGATAAAGCATTCCCATGTATACAGAAGTGTAGGAAAGTGGATGTTAGTTAACTGAATCTTAACTTGTTTCAAAACCTTTCCACTGGCATACAACCTCCAGTGTAACCTGGGCAACACTGGGCTCTCTGCTGGATCATCCATCCTTGATAACTTTTTGATGGCCAAGATGCAAAATTCAGATGGGATTGGGTATCTCTGACCTAGACCATATCCAAGATTGAAACTCAAAAGAGCTCATTGATCTCAATGAAGAGAAAGTTCTAGTGTGTAGAGGTTTCAACTTTTCAGAAAGCCATTGAAGGGCACCTCTCACCTATGTTGTCTGAGAGACCATAAGATTCCCACTTAGAAAGTGTGGAGTTAACCAGTCACAATGCAATCCTTTGGGAGTGCTGAGAAGTTAAGACTCAACCAAGTGAAAGGCTCAATGTCAGCTCAATGAATAAAATGGACATGGGCCTAAAGGGTATGAAGTCTTCATTCACGGTGAAGCTGCATGAAGCCAATTTGTTCATTATTGCACCACACAGGCATTTGGACTCCTGCACCAAGTGTAAGGATTTCACAGGCAGCTCAATAAATTAAACAGACATGGGTAACACTGCAGTGATGTTCAGACTCCACCAAGTGTGAGGATTTCACAGTCAGCTCAAATATGAATGGGCCTAGAGGGTACCTAAGGGTTTTTGTGGCAAATTTGAATGATGATTTGTACCATGTCACAGTGGTCACAATTTCATTAACCAATTTCCAAGAATATTGTAATATTGCGGTGGACTGCTTAACAATACCAGAAAAATGAGTGCAATGGCAGAAATCTTCAGTCACAAGAGTTTCCTGAACAGAAAGTACCAAAGTGTAGTTCATCTATCAAGTCTAATGTACAAATTACAGAATCGGCAGAAATACTCAGACATCACAGCAATTAACTAAGTGTTGTCCCTCAAGTGATACAAAACTCAATTCACACAATTAAAGCACTTTATTTAGCATTCAAAGAATGCAATGATTAAACATAACCTGCCAACCAAAACCTTAGAAATCAGTCTCAACTACTTGACAAGTTGACAAACATGACATACACATCTTCATTGTAAAAAACCAAAAAAAACTACAACAGCAAATAGGCTGGTCAACAACAATGGTCAAATCCATCTGACATTTTCAGTACAAAGAAACATGCCAGTGACATACAAATATTCTGGCTGATCCTGGTCAATACTACAGCCCAACAACCCTCCCCAAAACAGAAAAAGTTATTCCTACCACTAGTGTTAGATCAGCAGGTCTTTGGAATTAGCATGTACAGAGAGAGCTCAATAGAAATCAATGGACTATGGCAGCCTCTGCTTAACTAAACCAACAAGTCACTGGCTGCCATCATCCCATGACCAGAGAGTATGTTTCAGACGTTTTAATTGGTCACAGAGCCCAAAGAAAACTACATCCAAACTCCCAAACCTACTAACATACAACCCTTCTTTCTTTGACTGTGTGCCTTTTTGAAAAAAGCATGTCTAATCAACGAATCCAATGCACAAACTTCAAATTTGCTAGGGTGATGGCCCAAAAGCAGAGGCAAACAAACTGTCAGTCCAAAGCTGCAACATACCCTTCCCACTACCCTCCAGTTTTGAAAGCAAACTGCTGCCCTTGGTAGCAGTGAGCCTCTGATGCCTGGCCATCAGCACCTTTGTTGATAATCTGTTCCCAAGACTAGTGGTACATTTGCAGTTTCATCCCTTGATATTCCTTCCCAATTCTCTTCCTTATGTCTCTGTCCCTATCCTTGACAGTAAGTCTTTGCTATTTCAAGTTTTCTGGCAATCCCCAAAAAAATGGCAAAATAACTTGTGGTTTGCATTCTTTGTTATCATCCTCTGTACCTTGTTTTCTATGTTCCACGAGGTTGGCCTGCACCATTCTGCATAGGCATTTGTTGGTATTGAGACATCATCTGATGAGGCGCATACATCATACCTGGGGGTGGCTGCTGCTGTCCATATTGTTGCTGCATCATCTGCATTGATCCAGGATGTATTGCTCCATTTATGGGTCCACTCATGTTGTTCATGCCACCATTCATCCCACCCTGCATGCCAACATTCATGGATGACATGCCTCCTTGGTTCCCCTCTTTGCTACCAGATTGGTCCCCTTGCTTGGCAGTTGAAGCTTTTTCGCCCTCCAGCTCCCGGTACTTGTGAAGGTACACCTTAAGAGGCTCCACATAGTCTTCAAATCCAAGGGTACTCATTGCCCACAGCAAATCATCACCATTTATAGTCTTTCTCTTTTCTCTCTGGCACTTGTCAGAAGCCTCACCTGCAAGATTCGTCAGGGTCACAATCTGCATTCACTCTGCCTCGGGAAAAGTTCCTGACCACTGTTGTGCCAGTGATGAAATTTGCACCCACCCAAGAACTCCACATTTCTAAGTTATGTGATCTCGTACCTAACAGTTTTGTTAAAATCTGCGTGCATCCCCAAACACACACCCCTTGATTTTCAGGTGTCGGGGGATGCCGCTCCCCAGTCAAGTCAGTTTCTAGATACTGAAGATTGACAAAATCCGTGAGAAAAACGACTAAAAGATGAATTCCTGTGAAAACGGAGAAAAGAAGAACTCCACACAAGCCAAACCAGTCTGGGGCCAGGGTCTTGCCTACCTCGTACACACCAATCGTCTAAATTTCCGGTGTTCTAGATGACTTAGATACCTGTAATGAAACTGATGAATTCCGAGACGCATTCCTGCACCGTCTCCTTGGCGTCTTTCGAAATTTTGGCATTGGAAGGGAGCGCCTTCTTCATGATACGGCTCACATTCGCAATGGGAAGAAACCGGTCCTGCTCCCTGACCGACGCATCCTGGTAGTGACCGCCGCCCGACTCATTGTCCGAATGCGGACTACTATCGGGGGAGCCCGGCTGCTGACCGTAGCCGTCGGCCATCTCACCCCGGTCCTTCCTGTTCCCTCTCGTCTTCGCCTACCTTTCTTCTCGTCGCCTTCCTCCTCCCTCTTCGCCTTCCGGTCTCTTGGAGCGTCACACCCTAATCACACATCACCCTCTGTACAAAACTAAGGTCCGCCCGCAAGAAAGCCGTGCTTCAAACCACCACCAGGTAGAGGAAAAACCCTTGATCTGCACTACTGAAGTGGCCCCCCACTAGCCACCGTCTCCGGTCACTGACCTCTCGACGGCATCACCAGATGTCTCCACTTGACGCTATAAACCAACTCGCAAGATGTCCAACTCGGTCGAAAACCAACGAAGTCGACAACAAGGCAGAGAAAAAAAACAACAAACCAGCTACGATTTGCTGCCAAAAGAAACCCACTTCACCAAAACCAAAAAAAACACACACACACAAACCACGAGCCCTGAAACGAAACCGAGACAACAACCACAACCCACAAGCCCGCTTGCTCTACCCGCAGATTTCACAAAATTCGAGCCTACTTATTCCTTGCCTGCAATATATCTGAGTCTTGGCGCCAACTCTCTCTATATCATCTTACCATTCAACGTGAAATAGAAACAAAAGCACAACCGAAAAGGGGGGGAGGAAGAAGAAGAAAAAAAGTCAGAGCACAAGAGTTAGTGAAGCAGCAGAGATAGATGTCAGTGCAAGTGCAAAAAGAAGATCACGAGACGCAGCTCAACACCAAAAAAACAAAAGAAAAAAAAAGCAACGCAAAACGACAACGACGAACAAGATGATGATCCGGGTCGCACTTCCTCCCTTGGGAAGAGCCAAGACATGGCGCTCATACAGGTACATGAACCACCCGGCCTTCACCCGGCCTTCTCAGGATATCCGGATACCATGTCACTTACACATCATGTCATGTAAGCTCCAAGACATGGCGTTCATCCAGGTACATGAACCACCCGGCCTTCTCAGGATATCCGGATACCATTGTCATGTAAACTCCAAGACATGGCGTTCATCCAGGTACATGAACCACCCGGCCTTCTCAGGATATCCGAATAGCATGTCATGTAATTGTGTTTGTGTTTCCATTGTAAACATGTGGGGGACATGGCTACCCCACATACATAAGTACCCATCTACATACCCATCCCTATTGAGAATCTCGATGCTCTGATTGGCTATCAGGTCAGGAGGGACATGGCTGCCCCAAGTACATACCCATCTACATACGCATCCCTATCGAGCAATGTCGATGCTCTGATTGGCTATCAGGTCCCGAGGGACATGGCTGCCCCTACATACATACCCATCCCTATCAAGAAATCTCAATGCTGTGATTGGCTATCAGGTCATGAGGGACGTAGCTGCTCCCACATACATACCCATCCCTATATCAAGAAATCTCGATGCTCTGATTGGTTATCACCTCAGGAGGGACATGGTGACCCCACATACATACCCATCATCCCTATCGAGAAATCTCAATGCTCTGATTGGCTATCAGATCAGGAGTTACAAGGCCATAATAAACTTCAACCTACATTCCATTAGCAACTACCACCTTCAGCTCTCGTATTGGCGTAATCGACCCCGAAATTGCTTTGTGTGGATGAAAAAATGTCATAATTGCTCTCTATGTGGGGTGGATGGAAAAATGTCATAATTGCTCTCTATGTGGGGTGGATGAAAAATGTCATAATTGCTCTCTATGTGGGGTGGATGAAAAATGTCATCATTGCTCTCTATGTAGGGTGGATGAAAAGAGGATTCACCTTAGGGAGGATGGTTAGGTTCCATAACTAACCAGAGGACACACTAGGTAGTTAAAGGAAAATAGTGTCAATGCATCTGCACCTTGATTATTCTCAATAATCAGCAGCCTCTCACTACCTTTACCCTAAGGTTAGTTTTGTCATTAAATAATCCTCAAAATAGTAAAATGAAACCTAACTTCATCATTGTTCAAAATCCAAATGTCAATTGTGCAAATCATGAAAACAATTATGTTATGGAGTGTCCCAAGTATATGCCATTGTGCTTATTTTGTTGCATGTTCAAAAGAATTTGACTTGTGCTACCAAAATCATTCAATTTCTAACATGTGTTTTAGAGCATTTTTAGTGAGGCTTGTTATATGTTCCACTAACAACATGGCCGCTTTAATGTGTGTGTGTATATTCTTGGTATGTCAAGGTGACTAACTTTAATCACACTTATAATGTGATTAATTTGAATTATAGGATGTCAAGAGCGAAGTTTGGATTAGTATTGTCATAGAAGAAAACTTTTTGTTTGCAACCAACTTTTTTGCAACGAATGTCTACTTCATCTTTCATTTGGATGATTCTTCATCATATTCTCATACATTTATATTCATCGTATGTGACATCCCATATGATATCATATATATCATACATGACATGTGTATATATATCATATGTCTATATATGATTGCATATATACACATAGTTGCACGACCAACTAAAATTGGGGTACTATTTTGTCGCAAAGTTGCAACCAACCTTCTTTTATTGGTGAAGTCTTTTAAAAAATCAAAATTAGCATTTGAAAATTTGAAAATAAGTGATTTTGCAAGTTTCTATTACCAAAAGCTTCTTAAGAAACACAATTCTGACATGGAAAGAATTGGGGGCTAGAATGTTCCCCAATGAATTTTGGCACTATGGCTAAAAAAAAGGAAAACCAAGGTAAACTCCAATGCTTTTGAAATATATTTATTTCCAAAAAACCCAAAAAAGGTGAGAAAATCACCAATGTTTTCAAACCTCAATATTCATTAGAAAAAACATTGTTTCCAACCTACACAAAATTTATGGCCTATACATGTCAACAAAACTATCAACCCACAACAACATCTAAATCCCATTCACTTTCAAGCGGTCAACTCATGAACAAAATTATTTTTTACATCTAAATCAATGACCCCAAAATTACCTAGCTTGACCAAATTGCACATGTCGCAAAGTTAGCAACCTCCATTCAAATTTTATTGGCAAGCATTGGCTTCAATTGCTTGTGCATAATATAAACATGGATGTGCATGGACATAGTATTAGACATCTTTGAATGGAGCAAACATGGAACCAAAAGGAAAAAAACAAAGTTGTTTACACTATGTGCCTACATCTACATCTTTGATTGTCAACCACATTTGGTACATGACCTTACACTTGTTTGGGTGAATTGGCTAGTGTTGAAGGTCACATAGGTCCTCCCAATGGTCACCTACTTTATCATGGTCCTCCTAGTGCATAAGTCTAATGCACCTTGTTGTTACATAGTTTGATATACTAAAATTGAACTATGTAATCCCCAATGCATGCCATGGGCCTTGTAGAATGTAACAAAAACTCATGGGGCTAAAGCTTTTCAACTATGCCTAAAACTTTCACTACATGTTATAGAGTCACCTAATATCCACTTGATATGTATACCTCAATTTTATTCAACTACAACTTTATGATGAATGTCAAATGGTAACCAAGTATTGCACACATTAGGCAAGTATATATGAACATGAGAAAACAATGATAATTATTTCCTTAGCTATCACATTGTAATAGTACACATTAATGCATGCACCAATATCCATTTTCTTAGGTTTTCAAATTGTCTTTAAACAAGAAACACATTGATAATCCATCACTCCTTTTGCCTAATACTTGTTGGTTTACCCAATGTTTTTTGAAAAATCAACATCTAATGTCATTTTTGTGACTTTTGGCATCACTACAACAAAAAATGTCCATGTACACCAAGTGATTTCACTAGATTTTGAGTGAATTCATTGCTCATAATAAACAAAACCTAATGGGGATGTAGTGAATTCATTGGTCTAATGAACAAGGACTAGTGAATTGCACCCACATTTTATAGTAGTGCATGGACTCATATAGTACAAGTCTCAAATGTAACATATTTGCCTAGACCTTAACATCTTTGGACTTTTTTTTTATCACAACCAAAGAACCTTAATTTTTATCCATTACATTCACTACATCACACATCTAATTTAGATCTTGCAAATCTATACCATCCTTAGACCAACCATGAACCATGGAGATAGGTCATTTTTGCAATCCATTTTCATTAGTTTGTGAAGCTATTAGTTATTTAAGAATGTGCACCAATGTAAAGAAAAAATCTTGCATCCAATTCTAATGAAATAAAATGTTGACAAATGAGATATGGAGGGGTAGAAAAAGTGAAGAAAGCTAAAATACAAGCTTCTCATTTGATTTCACGATGTTATTATAAGCAATGCATTTCCCTAAAGTTTTTGAAAACAACAACAATGCATATATGCAAGCCTTATTTATTGTAACAATGCAAAACATTATAATTACACAAAATCATGTTCATGACCACCTCCTAGCCTTCCTTCAACTCTTTGTATGTTACACTCTCCCCTAAATGGTGGTTATATCATATTAAGAATATTGACATATATGAGGAATCATATTTCTATAATAGAATTCTCCTTCCCCCATATTCAAAAACTTAAAAACAAGAATCAAATGGCGAACAAATGGAACATTTTTTTGGATTGAAATAATAGAAAGAAAAGGGATTAGAAGATTCAATTAATTCATGAGAAAAATGAATGAATCCATGTGTAAATGCTTCATGAAACATTTCACATCTTATTGATCTAACGACATGTTGATTGAAGAAGGCATAAAAGAGATATATTGCATAAGTCTTGTTAGTCAAAAGGGAGTTCCTTGATCATTATTCCACATACATGCCAAAAGTTGTTAGATCAAAACCCTACAAGATGTCCTTATCCTAAATATCCTCAACCTCTTCAACTATCCTCAATGTTGATTGAATAAGAATAAACCTTTGTTTTATTTGTCTCAATTAAAATTTGAAAACCACTAATGTTGTATTGTAACATTTGGAACTATGCAACAATTAATATTGTGCTAAGAAAAACTACTAGTAATGTTAGTTTTTTTGTCACTTTATGAAATCAATGTCTAGTGCCACATTTGCAGTGTTTAATCTAGCCACGTCTAGTATAAATGTCACATGAATCAAAGTTTGTTCAAATTTCAACATGTTCTAAAGGCATTCTTTATCACAACTAACAGACCTTTGAATTTGACTAGAAGCAAGTTGGATGTTGTAGAAAGGTGGTCTAAGGTGTTTGCAAACTATAATGTCCATTTTTGGATATCAAAATGTGTTTTTTACATTTTTATGGATTAAGACGTGGCAAACTTGTCCATTTATGAAAAGTTTTATGAAAATGGACTCAATCATATGATTTTTACATAATTTAATGAAAATGAAATCATCTAAAACTAAAAAAATTACATCAAATGGAGGACTTTTAACTCTAAATAAGTTGTAATGTCATGTCAATTTTATAGAAGATGGAAATGAACTCATTGTAATCATGGTTTGTAATCAAATAATGTGCATGAATTTGTCAAAATTTTGATCCTTGGTTTGCAATTCAAAATGAGGTCCTTTAAATCATTTCAATTTCATATGAAAATTTTATGCACTTTTTAATGAGACCAAAAATCAATAGAAATGGAAAAGTCTTCATGTCATGATTTTGTGAAATCAAGAAAAGTTTATTCACAAAGATTGTTGACTTTAGGTTATTTTAGATGGTTGGTGTAATTGATTTTTGGAAAAGATGAATATTTTTATAAGTACGCAAGTTTACATTTTTGGCTTGTAAAAAATACACTGTAAAAAATCCTATTATGGATTTTAAAATGTACTCAAAATTCGTCCACTCTAGCTTACAAATACCCTCCAATGTTGATAATGTTTGGAATCAACACCATTGGAAGTGTTTCAATAGTTTTGAACTCTAACAAAGGGATGTTCAACAATAATATTGTTTTCCATGTTTGATTGTTGTGGATGTTTCTTATGAAGTTGAACCTATGTCCACATTCAATTTTCCAACATAAACATCAATTATTGGGTCATTATGCTACACATTTACAACTTGACATAAGGTTTGGTGGGATCTTGATCTAAACATTTAGGGTTGGGGTTGTCAATGACAAGTCCCCTTTCAACCAACTAATCCCCTGACTTTTTGAGTCCCATAACTTTTTACCACATCCCTTCCTTAGAATTCAAAAAACACTACAAGTTGGGCCAAATAGTTGCACACATTTTCAAGCCTTCATATGTAATGTATATTATATCACCAAACTTGAAGGTTGTGGTAAAAAAACATCTTGACAACATTCGTTTATCAAAAAATTATGCCTTTACTTGTTATAATATATTGTCAACCACCGACCTGGTGATCAAATAAAATTCCAAAACAAATTCATTAAAATGACAACTCCAAACCTTATTTCATTTTACTTTTAGCCTTGAAGTCCTTTAATGGAATGACTACCATTTTCAAATTACCCACATGTATAGGTTTTTACATTTCAACATGTTTGAACGTTTGGTCAAAAGTTTGTAATTGCCATCTAACCTCCAATATATAGTTTACATTAAAACAAAAAAAAGTCAATTCACCAAACATTAATGTTGAACAAACTTGTGAGCTTTCAAATGCAAGGATTGAGGGGGAAAAAATCTTGTTACAACATCTCATTATGGATGGTACATGGATCACCTATTATGGTCCATAATCACTAGTGTTAACACATGTTGAAAGAAAAACCATCCATTCCAAAGTGCCCAATGGAATAATCCATTTTTACATTGTGTTTCATAGCTTGTTGTCTACACAAAAAACTATATGCAATGGAATTGAACTATAGGTGGTCTAGCCAATAGACCATGACATCTCCTTTAGCCAAACCTAGGACCAAATATGAAACACAAGAATCAAAACATAGTTCATTGTTTGCCAAAAAAGTTGTAATGTGATGTTATTACTATTACATTAAAACATATGACCCACATAATGAGGTTGCTTATGAAAAAAAAATCTCAAAGAGAACTTCATACCTAAAATTATTATTTTTTTCATTAATACAAAAGCAAGTTTTTCAAACAATCCAAGTTGATTATTTGGTCTTTGACTAGTGCACATGTACAATTTGACTAAAGGCCTAGGGCTCAAATGGCATGTGTATTTCTTAACCAATCAATTTGATAAAAAAAAAGCCTATATTTGATTATATTTCAAATTGGACATCTAGTCAAGTTGAACAAATAATGACCACTTTAGTCAAAATGGCTAGTCGGACATCTAATCAAGTTGGACATAAAAAATGGTATTTCTAGTCAAGATGGCCAATGGTCTTCTAGTCAAATAGGACATTTTATGCTAGTTAATAGGCCAAGCTAACTACTAAGTAAGCTAGATATGTAGACTAGGCCTATTTACCTACCTACTATTCTACAACATACTTACCTTTTACCTACCTACCTTTTACTTATTATTTTTTACAAACTACTTACCTACCTACTGCCCATTACCTATGTTTCTTACTTACATACATAAGTGGTGTGCAACATTTGATGTGAAATTGAAACATATTAAGCAAAACAATGACAAAATCAATTGTCATTTTTTGAAATTGCAGTCCATTGGTTAAAGAATTGGTTTATCATTGGGGAGGTCAAAGGTTCAATTTTTCATAATTGTAACATACGTACATTTTTGGAGGCTACTATAGGCAGGCTAGATTAAATAAAGCCATGTAGGGTAAATAGGTTAAGCTAGGTATGCTACCATGTACCTACCTATCCTTTTATAGCCTACCTACCTACCACAAAATTATTAATTTTGATTATACTTTCAAAGAAATGAAATTTAAATATATGTAGAAATTTGATTAATCAAATGGTTGATTATCTACTAGTCAAACGATCAATCAAATGATCCATTATTTTGCTAATCAAAGAGACCACCCCATTCACAAGGAACATTTTAAAATCAACTTGTCCAAAATGACAAAAAGTCTTTTTGAATCTTATCTAAATGGAATTTTTCCTAATTAAAGAAAATATGTTTTTTCTACTAGAGTATTGTATAAACCTTTACATGTTTTTAATCACACTATTGCGCCTTCCTCTAAAGGATTCCTCTTGTAGTTCACCAATGCACTACAATTTTGAGTCTTCACAACCAAGATGATCAATACAAGTTGGCATTATGAAAATTTAACACCTACCTCTCAATGCACATACAACTTATTTTCAATGAAACATTGACAACATGCCAACTATTATATCATGACGGTCCCCATTTTGGCAAGAAATATAAATTGATGAATTTTTTTTTCAAAAAAAACATTTCCACCTACTAAGTTAATGTTTAAAACACAAAACATATTTATATCTATAGTCTCGAACACCTCATTTGCTAAGTGTTATGAAATAGTTAATGTATTTTCATTTGTTTATTTAAGTGGTCATAATTTTGTATTTTTTTTTGGTTCGGTTAGTTATCTAGGTCCAATTTTTTAAAGGTGTACCAAAATCTTGTCACATCATCATTCTTTTGTGTCTTTTTTACCTAGTTTTTTTCTACCATGTAAAAACACATTTATGGATGATTATGATGGAATTTTAAATTGTAATGGTCTAAAATATAATCTTTTAAAACTATTTGACAACTTTTAATTCGTTATTTTTTATGGGGATCAATATATAGGGTAAAAAAGGATTGCAATAATGACTAGGTGATCCTTTTCATCCTATGTGGTACACCTCAAAGGATTTTCACCATCTATGAAGGTCCTATGTGGAACATTATATAGTTGGTGAAGGAGTTTTTCTATTATTGCTTCATCAACTTATAATATGATTGTTGAAGATTTCAAAATCATAATATGAACCAATTGTTTAAGGTGACCACATGTTGGACTTTGATGAATACTTGCCTAGTTGTATGTAATAATTACTATCATAAGGCTAACCACACTTGTGTTTTTTTGAAGGTTTTCAAGTATAGTTGTGATTGGCTCAACCTAGATTTTGCTTTAAATGCATGTGTGAGTGTGTTGTTGTCAATGTCAAATGCTCCAATCCTTAGTGGTTTTCAACCAAGGTTATGGTGCATTAAGTGCAATGAGTTGACATTGATTGGCACACATATGCTAATTTGGAATTGGTCATCATTATTTGCAAGGAATTTGATTAATGTCATTATGAACTCATGAACACACGCATTCTACATATGGTTTTGTGACTTGAAATGTTTTCAACATTACAAAAACAATTTTATTAATAGTAACAATATTTGAGGCTACATTCAGCACTAAAGGGTGAACAATCTTTCCTAACATGCTTCTAGCTTCTATCCATGGGATTAGGCCTTGCCATGAATGAGGTTTTCTAACAATCATTTGGGGTTCTTTTTTTGCTGTAAAATTATGTGGGTCGTTTGCCATGTGGACCATTACATATGTGGATTAAATGTGGTGTTGCAATGTTGATTTGTTAATTAGCCCTAGCAAATGTGCATTTTTGACAAATTACATGTGGAAATCACATTGTGTTCATATTTTCCCCTTACTAGAGCATGCATGATGGACAACAGTAGGGGACCAAAAAATTTGGTTTGAATTGTGAAAATCAAGCTAATGTTCAAAGGCTTGACAAAGACTAGAAGTTGGGGATACATAGACACATTACAATAAAATCTTGTTTTGTCATAAATCATTCAACCTTCACACTTGATTGCTCTAGTTAAAGTGTATTGAACATATTGATGATTTTACATCCAAACATCCATGTCATCATTCTATTTCATTATGATAGTTTTGCATTAAATAGCAAAAAGGAGATCTCAAGAGTCACATCATGTCTAAAAACTAGTATTCACAATGTCATATATGTGTTTCTCACTACTCATCTTGAGTCATTACACTTTTGTCATTGTTTCATCTAGAAATGATGGTAATTATGACTTTTGGTGGATGTGTTCAAGAACATTGGTTCTTCACTACATTTCAACTATGGATGAATTTTTCATTTGCCTATTACATATGGTTGACATATTTGTAACATGAACAAGGTTCACACCACACCTAAAATTAAAACTTGGCATTCTCGTTTGAAGAAACACGTGCATTGTTGTTTCCCATTCCAATAACACGTGAACAAAAATCTATCTCTTACAAAGCAACTAAAAATGTTTAAATCCTTCCACCGTCTATATGAAACATATTTTGTGTAATTAGTCTATGCAACCCCTAAGATGCAAGCATGTTAGGGGTTGCATAGACTAATTGACCCTAACCATCAACTAAAATAATAGGACATGAAAAATGAAAATGCAATAGGTTTTGTGTAGTATTTAGTTAACCCTCTAACATCAATGCCATGATTTTAAAGTACAGAAGAAATAATTATAGTGGCAATAGTGCAAACCTAGGCAATAACCTAGTGCAACTAGTTTGGTGTTGAGAAAATTGCAAGAAAATAAGGAGCAAGATGAACTTAAGCATCATTACATGTTAAAATTAGATGTTAAACTTTATCACAAGCTCGAAAACACCACTTCTAGACTCAAGGCTCCTACTTTTCTTTTCTTGATGCAAAAATGCATTTGACACCCCTAGAAGATACATATTCCAAGTCCCTATTATATTGAATTAAACCCAACATGCACACAATGCAATAACATGACTTTTAAGCATACAAGTTTTGAATTTTTAAAAAGAAATTCAAAACTACATTCTCAACATATAGAGCTTCAAAAATGGCATTCCCAATACCCACATCCGTTGTGATAAACTTTTGTGTAAAAAAAGTGGTCCTCTTATGCCTTGTTATTTGCATTATATATATTGCATCCATCCATTGCTTGCCCATGGGTTAATGTCAAGTTGGATGCATATTGTGGACCACACAAACAATATCAATTTGACCAACTAATGTTATTGGGCCCATGGTGAAACTCTATATGAATGTTAAAATTTGCGATTTTTATCCACATTTGCCACTTAAACCAACTATGTCCTTGTGTTGCATTTATTTTCAATTAAAAAATTGCAAATGACTTGTCACTATTGTATCTGCATCATCATATGGGTGCATCCATGCTAACATGAACCACCATTGCCATTTTTTAGATTATTATATAGTCATTAAAAAAAATTGATGTGACATAAGGCTATTGGCTAAATGTAACATATGATAATAAGGTTAATTGACTTTCAACATAGTATTCTAGCACATGATTTTGAATTTGTTGGGGTGCACACATGTGTTTTGTCTTGGTTGTCATTATTCAACATGCACAATCATGTTTTCTTTTTCACATGCATAATCCCAACAAATCATCACTTTCTTCAAACAACCACATGTTGGTTGCAATCTTGTCATCTTCCTTGAACATACCTTATCATTTTCCTCCTTCAATGAAATAGTTAGTGAAGTTGATTTTTTTTTGTCAACAAGATGACTTCATCCTTTAGAAGTGCGCGTTAACCTCTTGGTAAGTATTCAACCTACATTTCATTTAAGTTTGGACCATCAAACTTCTTTAGTTGTGACAAAGGTAAAGGTGTTTGTGTTCATTGTGGGTTTTAGGGTAAGATTGTTGTGACAAATGTAAATGTGTTTATTTTCATTGTAGCTTTTAAGTTAGCCAAGTTCTATGTTCCTTGTACATGTTTTTTTAATTCCTCTAGTTGTTACACTAATCCATAATGGTGAAATAAGAAAAGAAGAGGAGATAAAAAATGTGGAATTCCTACCAAGGGAAGATGTGGATTTTTGGTAGCAAACAAAATATTGATTTTTCCATTATTAGGCATTGGAGTAACAAAGATTTAAATCCAAAAATAAATTTCTTCAACAAACATGTTAGTGGAGGGGATTTGGCAAATGTGTTTGGTCCAAAGCTCATTTTAAACTTCAAGCTGACAAACCTTGCCCTTCATATTGATACAAGGAAAGAGTTAAAAAAATTGAATTGGCAAATCTATGGTGCATTTCAACCAACCAATAAAAACGACATGTTGTGGGTGGCTAAAGGTTACATAACATAAGAGGATGGGTATGAAATAAATTGGGCAAATGCAACAACATCAATTGCCATAAAGAAGGCTTGTAGGAAGGATGCATGAAGGTTAAAAAGTGGGAGTATGTACTTGTTTGATTTGGGTAGGGGAGAACTATCTAAATGACTTGAGAACAAGCTCACCCAAAAGATGAAGTTCAACAATGGTGTAGTGGTTCAAAGTTTTTGTCCTTACATGACATCCCTCCATAAAAAACAAACAAGGTGCCCAAGTTTCATGCCCTATAATGTGATTTGGATAAGCATTTGCATGACCTAACTTTCATTTCTATCAAGTCATGAATAGTTGAGGTGGACAATGAGAGAAGAAGCTTTTAGAAATGTTTATAAGGTTGAGGTTCAACATGGAGGACTAAAAGAATATTGCAATTGAAACACAAGAGGCCATATTTACATTAGAACAAAAAGTGAAGGTTGTATTGTATAAGGCTTCTAAAATTCAATAGAAGGTAGAAAACCAGATTTTGATTACCATCAACAATTTTTTTGCTTATATGCGAATTCTTCCATTTTATACACTAATGTGATTTGTATTCTAAATTATACAACAATGGAAATTTTATAGATTGATATGGCAAAATTTTGTTTTGAACCATAATTCCATAACAATGGTATGGACTGTTGTTTTGAAAAGAGGTTGGATTATAAAGATTTTGGTAGCAATAACAAATAATGGAAATGTGTTTGTGAGGTTGTCATGAAAAGTATTTTTTTACACCTAGGTTACCTATTTTTCCATTTTTATAATGAAGCTATAAATGGGTAGTTTACCAAGTGGAAGCTTGATGTTTACTATACATGTCTTAATCTTTCAATGTCTCTTATTCTCAAACACCTAAAGTTTCAAAGATTTAGTAATTAACTTTTAATTAAAAAAAATCATGCGAAACTCTACCTTCTTTTCTATATTGTGGTTGTCATCAACTTTTTATGTTTTAAGCTTGGAGTTCATGCATCAATTTACAATTTTTTGGTATTGTGGATATTCAACAAAATTTGAATATTTATATGTAGTCTAAAAAACCTTGTTTTGTCTTAATATTGTGTAGCATATGGGATAAAATGTTTGAGGTCCTTGGTGGTTTGTTATTTGTTACACTTTTGAAATTTATAACCACAATAAACTAGTTAATATTCTTTTAAAAATGTTGATTCATTGAACCATATCAACCAATTATGGAAATATTGGTTAGTGCCACAAGACCCCATTCTAAGTGGTGATTCATGTTAAGGAAACAAAATGTTTAAAGTGTGATTGAATGTTGATGCAAATCAATGTTCAAAGTCTAAAAAACTGATTGTGATCATATTTTTTCTTGAACATATCTTCAAAATATAAACAATATTTACCCAATATGTATATTATTGAAATAATAAAGTTCAAAGATTTCTTTGAATTGCAATGGATTTATTTGATTCAAAAAATTGAGTTGTATAACCTTAATAATTAAAAAAATGTTTCCAATTGTGGGTCTTGCCAATACCCAACCCTTTTGAATGTTTATAATTAATTCAAATGAAAGTCTATTGCATGGTGGTTGAAATGTTATTATTGCGAAAGTGTACTTTGCGCAAGAAGATTTTTTGAAAGGGTCAAGGTAGCTAGTATGCTGCATTTTGTTAGAAACATCATGCTTGGGAGAGAAAGTTGGACATTTCAAAGGAAATGTTGGAAAACAAGTTGAAACATGTTGTGCAAGGTCATGAATTCTAATTTACTATAATTGAGAATTAGTAGTAAAGACTAATGTCAACATAAGGTTTTTAATTGTTTAGTGAATTGTACCTATGATCCTGAAAAATCTAGTCATTATTTTCTTGAAACAATTGGCCACCACTTGTAGTGACATTATAAGCACCTAACTTGCATTCATGGAGTGGTCATGAACATATGAGCTTGCATTTGTAACCATTTTCCACAATTTTATATATTTGGTTGAAAGTATGTTGGGCATTCTTACCACCACTTTCACTTTCAAAAATAAGCTCGACTGTATTAATCATCTAGGAATAGAAGAAGTCTAGCATGGGACATATTAGGATTATTTCCAATTGGCACTTAGAGTCATACAAACAACTTGTCATTACCAAGGACTTGATATCTTTGCTAACATAGTTTCACCAATCACTATTTCCTTTTGGACTTCACAAGGACAAACCGTTTTAACATAAGGAATGAAAGCACTCGGTTAGCAATACTTACTTGAAAAAATTAACAAATTTGCAGAAATCACTTGGATTATAGTTCATCACTTGTAAATCATCTAGTGCTAAAAATATTATTTTTGTCATTGACAATGAGTCATACAAGAAACATGCCATTTGACAACAACATTATTTTTTTAGTTATTAGTCTCACAAAATCATTACATTCCCTTTTGAATTTCATAAGGACAAACCATTTAAACATAAGTTTCCAATGTGTTTATGAAGTTCTACTTATTGAAAAAAATGAATTTTAAATTTATAAACACCTCATGGAAGTCCTACCTAGTGATGAAGAACCCACATTTGTTTTTGTAATATGTTTGTATAACCAATTGTTGTATATCTATTGTATTGCTTGCATAGTTACATCATAATCATGATCAACACTCCATCTATCCAATCCCACAAGTTTTCACACTTTTTGTTTGTGAAATGATCTCCATATAATGTTGCAACACATGGATGCATGTAATTATGAGAAGCATAAATTAAAGTCAATCCTTCAATACTTTATAAGAAATTTAAAAAGCTAAATAAAACTTCATGTTCCATCCTTTAAATCTCTAATTGTAAAACTTAAATGCTCCAAACGTTCAACATTTGAAAGATTATTGAAAAACAAACCTTCAAAACTAGAGTTTGACAACAATGAATTGATGGAAGTTTCATAATAAACAATAAGCAAGCACAAAACAAACCCTAGAGATCAAGAATAATGCACACCTCAAAAACTTATGTGAATAAAAAAAATGCTAGCTCCACCATTTAATTACCACCCTCTAGGTTCTTTATTATAATCATAAATCTAATCCTTTGAATCATAACCTTCAATTTCTTGTTCTTCCCATTTTTGTTTTAAGTGTTTTTCTAATTTTTCTTGTTCACATAAATGCTCATTAAAATACATCATACAAATAAACCACTCTTCACTATCATCTACAATTTTTTTCCAAACTTCTTATTACATATATGCAAATTAAATAACAATGCAATTTGAATTTATATTGGATAAGTTTTATAGATACAAAGAAAAATGTATTTCATAATGAATTCATCAAGTAGGTAAATGGAAAGCCCTCCCATTGCAAACTTTTTGTCTAGAGGCCCACGCACATCAAAAGATCACCCGTTAAACTATGGAAATTAAATCACCATGGGGGTTGACTTGTGTGAACCCTCCACTTGGGAGCTTAGGTACATTCATTTTTTGTTTGACAACAAGTACATGAACTTTCTAATTGTCTTTTTCATATATCTACGAGAACAAATTTTGCAATTCAAGTACAATACTTTTTATTTAATAATTTTTGAACCTTCGAAGAAGCTTGATAAGTTAGTTGTTTTGCTGTTTGTCCAACAATTTTGGAGGTTTCCTATTTGTTCTCTCAATACAAACTCCCCTTTCAACTCCAAATATTTAAGAAATGAAATGAAAGTTCTCATGAAGACTTCAAGAGAAGATTGATCTATATGGCACACATAATTAGGAACAACTTTTAAAGCTTTCACAATGCTAGGAATAAGATGAGCCAATGATAGGTAACCTAGGGGTAATGTCAAGTTTTTGTGGGTGCATGGGGAAACTTGTGAATGAATTTGAGTTCTCCATTCAAATTTTGTCCATTGTCAATTAACTTTGTCAATCCATCCAACATTTGCCACATGCTTAATCAAATAATAGCTTGTCCTTCCAAAGTAAACACAACTTGGTTAGACTAGCCCCTTTTAACATGCTTGAACCTTGAACTCACAAGAGCTATGCGATAGTGGGGTTGCATGCTTAAAACAAATATGCATGTTTCACTAAGTTATCATGCTCCAAGGATTCAAAACATAGGTTTGGGTCGAATCCATTTTAAGACTCTTGAAAATGTAAACCATTTTGATGTAGTTCCCATGGACAATTCTAGAATATACTATAGGAAATGTGATGGATCTTCCCAAGTGATTGCCATGTGAGTCTAAGGTGTGCCTTGGGGTTTTTTCAATTGTTGTCATTTTGGGGAGTTACCATTAATACTTTGGGATGAATTTAGATTTGCATCAATCCTTGACATAAAGAACAATACTACCCAAGAAAGAATGGAGATGGGTGTGATCATCAACTTTTTTTCTTTTGCAATTCACCTTTCTTCTTTGAGTCCATTTTTTAATCCGTCTTTTCTCCATTTGCTTTGATTTTGATAGTACATCTCATTTCCAAATGGTTCTCAAGTGCAAAAATTTCATTTTGTAGACTTGTATTCATGATGCTTTTTAAAGTATTGCAAGTGGAACAATTGGGTAATAAATAACATATTTCAATTGTTTATGTTAGATCGAGCCCAACTTCAAAGAAGTGTTGATAGGTGTATATATGATGCCTCATCATTGTGGTGATGAGGCTTATGGATTTTCAAAACTCTCATTGTTTCAACACTAAAAACCATTACAACAAAACAAGTGTTGAAAAATAAATTTGTTGTTGTTGCACATGATGGAAAAAACAAAACAAAAAAAAAAAACCAAAAGGTGATGCAATTTGAACAAAATAATACCTTATTTCATGTTGTTGTCATTTGTTATAGCATGAAGTAAAAAACAAGAAGAATCACACACCAAGTTGAAAATTAAAAAAATTACATTATTACAACCCTAATTTTGGGCTAGTGACAAGCTCATGATTAGATCGAAATATGACAAAAGGAAACATGTTGAGAGAAGACATATTGTATTGGGACTCAAACCACCGGATTTGGTTCCTAACCGCCGAAGTCTGGTACCCGCCCAATACCTGGGATTTTTTACCCGTTTAGACGCAGCTCGGTTGCCGCTGTTGTTCTTGTTGTCGCCCGCGTGTCGTGCGCGTCGCAGAAAATAGCCACAACAGCGGCCAAGGGGATGTGTGGTCCAAACGGGAGTCTCGCTCGCAGCTTTGTGCTTAGTTTTGGATGGTTAGTCGCGTAGAATGAAGAAGGAAATGGGTTTCGGGCATTTTGTTTGAAAAGAGAGGTCCTTCTCTTGAAGATCTTTGGCAAAGGGTATCGATCTTTGGAGAGATTGGAGCTTCTTTCTCGAGGTTAGGAGTCACGTCTCCAAATTTCTGTTGTTGGTTCATGGAGGTGTCAATGAGGGGAAGTTTTGATTTTAGGTTTGAGGTTTTGTGTGTTGGGGGAGAATGGTTCTGAATAGGATCTTGGAAGGGACTTGTTGAGAGTGATTGTTTGGAGAGACTCGAGATTTCTTACGTATGAGAATCAGATTAGAAGATGAGGAAGGAGTTCAGCCATCTGTTGTGAGCCAAGGAACCTCTTCCACAGCCAGGTGTAGAGTAGTTTTTTTTCCAGTTCTCTGGCAAGCTCCACATGAAGTTTTCTCACTCACATACCCATAGATCCTGTGCTACATAGTTAGTTTACTGTAGTTAATTGTATTGGCAGTCTTAGACAAACCACATGGTTTGGTTATGAATGAACTGCTGAATCAGTGTTAGAAAGTTGTTGCAAACACTACAGAGGGAAGGAGGCACGATGACAGCACCAATGGTGGCAGCTGGGCAGGTGGGTTGTGCACCCAAATCTGCTGTAACTTATTATCCAAGAACACACGTGGCCTATGCCACTCTCTCCCCAAAACCCACCACTTCAGCATTCCCCTCTCTCCTAGACTCATCATCCTCAGAAAAGCAGTGGGCAAGAAACTGTCGATCATCTGGTCAAGAATCTCACGGGGGCTTCATCAGTGAAGCTAGCCATTATTTTGCCTTCCCAGTTCATTTGAATGCAAGGTCTAGAAAAACTGTCTGCATGAGACCAGCTGCCTGTCCTTCAGTAAGTTCAAGAGGGGCAGCTCTATGGATTGGTTCAAATTGCAGAGCCAATTACTCTTGCCCTAGAAACAGAAAATGGAATTCTGGTGATTGTAAAGCATCGCATTCAAGCCCAAGCAGTTGGAAACGAGGGAGGACAGCCAGGAACATAGGGTGGCAGATTTCTAAGATGCCGAATGCTCTCTCTGGACCAATTTCCACCAAGCCTGGTATTAAACAGTTCTCCATTCACACTTCAATTTTTTTGTTCTGTGAAGTCCTTTTTGCTAAGTTGTGTACATCTTCCCCTTGCAATTCTTTTGACTGATATGATTACTTTGACATGCAGGTTCAAGGAAATATCAGGGCTCTTTGAGTAAAAGAGTAATGCCACATATGGCAGCATTGCAAACGGGGATGAAGGAGGGGACTTTTAGTGCAGTTGAAAATCAAAATCTAGAAAAAGCGGAAGCAGCTTGGGTCTTCGATGAAGGCCAAACATTCACAGGAAAAGTTTCTGACAACAGAATTGGAGCCAGAGAAGCTAGCAATGATGTGCCTCAGGAACCTGAAACAGGGGACAAACTAGGTTTATCAGAAGGAGCTTACATGACTGTGCTGGAGGAGGGTAGTGCTTTAGAGTCTGTGGCTGTAGAGACAGCCACTTTGATGCAGCAAGGCTCCAGTTCGTTGGCCACAGGCAGATACAGTGATGAGTTTCAGGTTTCAAGGTTTGGTATTGGTTTTGAGGATGAGAATACTGCCTGGGAGGCAGCTGTTGCTGAAACTGCAGGAATATTGCAACAGCATGGAAGCTCTTTGAAAAGACTTGCATCTGGTGAAGGAGGCACCCAGGTACAAACTGCAGTAAGGGAGACTGTGAAGATTTTACAAAATGGGCAGGGCTCTTTTGTTAGAGGAAGGTCTTTAAAGAAAAGACCACAGGGCAACCTGTGGGATAGACTGCAGAATACAAGTGTTGGCAAGCATTTGTTTAGGGATATGCAAATGGTCTCAGGTTGGGCCAAAAGGACAGCTGACAACACAGGTATTACCAATATAGCTGCTAAGGATGTGATATGTGTGAACAAGATGTCAGAATGGGTGAAGGAGGTTGTGGGTCCTTCGTTGAAAGATGGGATTAGAGATACTGTTGCATTGAAATTTCTGGAAATTGAAGATGCAGTGTCAACATCACCAGCACCATGGCCCCAACCTTACTACCCAGGTAAGTACTTGTGTGTGAAGCATATGACCTCTAGAGATTTTCTTTGAACAGTGCTATGAATTTAACAGGACACCAACTGCGATCCAGTTTAGAGGGTTGGCATTTACTCAGTGAAACAAGAACAAATGTAGGACACAGATGTACCTAGTGGAGCTTCTTTTGTATCAAGTACTGAGAACAAAAGCATTTCTGTGTCATGCAGAGCTGCGGGGATTTGAGGTGATGGCAGCTGATGTGGACACACTTGGAAAGTATGTTGAGCACATTAAGTCTGTGACTAGGAATTTTAGGGTTCCACTGCAAAACAACTATGACCCAGACCAAATTGCTGCCTATTTTGACCACCGCCCACATGTTCTCATCTTCCGGCTCCTTGAGGTATTTTTACTTCTTTAGCTCTTGCCAATAGCAGGTGCTTTAAGTTATCCAATTTCTCTTGAGATCTTGTCAAAGTAAGTTATAGGGTGAAGAAGCTTGATTGCTAGCTACCTCATGTGAAAGCCCTTTCTGAGGACACTCAAATTGAGAGGTGTAAATAGAAGGGAGCTCATGAGACATTTTAATAAGCATAGGAGTTAGGAGGGGGGGGGGGTGTGGGAGGAGTCACCATAGTGATTGGGCTGAGTGGGTATGGGTGTCAAGGTCTTTGCAGCATTTGGGTCTGTGGCTCTGCAATCAAGGGTTCGACAAGCAGCCCTATTGTGGAAGAATGGTGGAAACATATCAGAGGAGGAAAAAACCCAGCTTACAATGCAGACAGCTGAAGCACTGAAGCAGGCTTTGCTCGGACTTGGCACTACTTTCATCAAAGGTGTTTATGACATCCTTTCTTTCAGTGAACTCTATTCTAAAACAGCAGGACACCAAATTTAGGACATTACGATATTGGGGGTTGAAACGTCCTTCTTAGTGACATAAAAATGATTCAGGGTGTTACTATTTACTTTTCTTATGTGGGGTATTGTGGGTTTTGGCAGTGGCACAGTCACTTTCAGCCAGACCTGATATCATTGGTACTGAAACTGCCAAGGTAAGACGATTTGAATGCCATCAGCTTTCACACCATGGATGCCAAATATGAGCATGTACCTGATTTTTCTACAAGCTGCTCCATGTGGGACAGCTCAGACAGTACTTCAGCAGTGAGTGAATTGCACCTAGTGGGTGGATGGAAACTGTCTTGTAAACTGTCTTGTAAACTGGTGAGTTGGGTCTGTGTAGGTACTGGCGGAGCTGCAGGACCGGCTGCCCCCATTTCCATCTGATGAGGCAGTTGCCATAATTGAGGAAGAGTTTGGGTGTAGTCTGAGGAACATCTTTGCTTACTTATCAATGGAGCCTGTGGCTGCTGCATCATTTGGTCAGGTAGGAGATGACAAAGGGATGCCATGTAATAGCCAATGTGTGTGTTGTTTTGGTTGGAAGAATCTGGTCCCCTAATAGGAACATCAACTATTTCTTTATATGGAACAGTTTAAGTGAAGATGTAACTGGATTTGTTGGTGCAGGTATACCGTGGGTGCACAATAGATGGACTAGAGGTGGCTGTCAAAGTGCAGCGACCTGACTTACTCTTCAGTGTTGCCCGGGATGTATACATTCTTCGAATTGGGGTACACTCCTTTACCTTCATTTCAGATGTGTTGCACTAAATCTGCAATTTTCTCTCATTTGCAAATTTGTCACAGTTTTCTCTCCAGGAGTTGGGAAAGTGCACTAGAGACACGGTCTTGAGTTGTGTGAGGACTTCTGAATGGTCCTGCCTCTGGCTGACTACAAGAGGTCTTGTGTGGGGAAAAGGTAGGGACAGCCCCAAAGAGTTTCATATTGTTTTTTATGTTGCATACGTGCATAGCAAACAGATGAAGGGGTGGGCTATACATGCTACATACTCTTCCTCCTGCCAATAGAGAATGACACATGATGCTCCTATGTTTGATTTTTTGGGTCATATCCCTAAGCAAGCTTCAGCCTTCTTTTTATGCTAGTTGTACTAAGATCATCTTGGTTTACTCTGCAGTTGATATTACTTAAGAGAGTGGCAAACTTGTCAAACAACTATGCTCTGGTAGCGGATGAGCTAGGGCATGCACTGTATGGTGAACTGGACTACAGGCATGAAGCTTCAAATGCAGCAGAATTTGCAGCAGCCCATAAGCATGTCCCCTGGATGTATGTTCCAAAGACCTTACCACACTTAACAGGCCGGAAAGTACTTGTAATGGAGTGGTTAAGTGGGGACCGCCCATTTGACCTACAATGTGTGGCACAGGGAATGCAGCTCCCAGATGGTACTGTACCAACTTGGGAACAACAGCAAGAAGCAAAACATCGCCTTCTTAACATGGTAGGTTCCTCAGTACTTTCAAAATCAAAATTGTTTGTAAAATGGTAGGAGGTCCCTAGTTTTGAAAGAAGCTTCTAGAGTAGTGGCATGCTTTGGAGCTCCCCGTGTAGTGAAAGTGATTGAATAACTAGATGTAGAACTTTTCATGGATGGTGGAGTGATAGAAACTTTACTATTATGGGCATGGACCACAGGTGAACAAGGGAACAGAAGCAGCCTTGATACAGCTCCTAGAGACAGGGGTGATGCATGCTGATCCACACCCTGGCAACATTCTTTTAAGTCCTGATGGCACTCTGCAGTTCATTGATTTTGGCCTCATTTGCCACATGGAGAAAAAACACCAAGGGGCAATGCTGGCTTTGATAGCTCATTTGGTGAATGGAGAGTGGCAGAGTCTGACTGATGATTTGGCAGACATGGACGTCTTAAAGCCAACCACTGACCGATTTGCAGTACGCTTGGTAAGATTACACATACATCAACATGATTTGGGAACTTCTGAATGAAGGATGCCTGAGGACATTCCAGCTTATGCTTCGAGATCTTTATGGGTCAGTCAAAGAGGAATTTAAATTAGTCTGCAAAGAAACTAATTGCTGCAAGAGAAATTAATTGACCTACAGAGTAAGTCTTGACTTTTCGAGAGACAAGGCTTTCACAGACTGCATTGTTTATCACAGTAGCAGGAATGGTGCTACTGTTTTTAACTATCAGCTTACCACTCAGAACTGCAAGTAAACTGATCCTAGTGGGAAACTGGCATGTATCCTGCTCATACTGATGGGAGGAAACATTTACTTGCTTATCCATCTACCACTGGTGTCAATTGTGAATTCTGTTGGTAATGATGTGATGGTTCCTCTCATGAGCATGTTTGCCTATAAGAGTGAATGCTGCTTGAGGGAAGTAAAGCTACACCTCTAACTTTCTTTTATGCAGGCATTGGAAAGATCATTTGGAGAGGGCCCAAATGCAGTGATAAAGAATGGTGTACCAGACTTCAGTTTTGGGCAAATTACAAAGAGTTTTTTCAAGGTGGCTTACAAGTTCAGGTTTCGACTGCCACCCTACTATACTTTGGTGCTCCGCTCACTTGCTTCTCTGGAAGGATTCGGATTGGCTGTGAACCCAGATTTCAAGACGTTTGGTGCTGCATATCCATATGTTGTACGACGATTGCTGTTGGACTATTCTCCAACTACTCAACGGGTTTTACATTCCCTCCTTTTGGACGAGAAGCGGCAGTTAAAGTGGGACCGTATTTCTTCCCTTGTAGCAATCTCAAGAAAGTCAGCTGCTGACCGAGCTGCTCTTGACATGGTCATTGTTCCCAACAGTGTCCCTGAGGTGGTGAACTCAGGGGAAACACAAATGCAGGAAAGCTCACAAACAGCTTCAAATTTGGTTGGACTGGTGCTAGCCAAAGAGGGGGTTGGACTCCGCCGTGTTCTGTTGGAAGCTGATACCCGTGCTTTAGCACTTGTGTTTGTATCAACAAGGGCAGCAATGTTGCGACGCAAAGTGGCAAATGCTATTGGGGAAGGCCTATTTGTAATGCTCTGTGAAAAGTTCTCTTTTGAAGGTGCTCAGAGTGGCCCCATCACAAGGGATGCTTCAGAGGATTCATCAAGTAGTAATTTTTTGCCACTATCACAAAGTAGCACATTGCAAAAGAGGCGTCGCCTGGAATTTCTTCTGAAAGCTATGCTAGGGAGGTTGAGAGGGCAAATATTACTATTCACTCGAGTTGGCTGGTCTTTCATCACCATAATTTGCTGGGCATTGGCTATTGCATGTCATAGATATGCAGTATACATTAGCAATGTATTTCTTCCAACAGATCACAAAACTGGAGCAGGCATGTCCCAGGGACAAGTTGATGAACACACAAGGATCAGGAATAAGCAAGGGGTAGTTCCTACTCCCTTGTGAGATTCATGTTTTAAGAAAATGAGTTCTATGCCTTGAGGGTGCTCAATTGTGTAGCAACATTTGTACATTGTATATTTGGCTATGGTATCGGGCATTGCACAAATTTTGAGTCATGGATTAGATCTTTACATTTAGGTTTAGAGCTAAAGCATTTGAACTTTTTTTGAATTCATATTGATCAATGTAAAGATAATAATCCCAATAGTATGATATGCTGGATCAATTTCAAGCAAACATGTGCTTGAAGATCCAATTAATTTTTAGGGGAAACATGTAGTAACAATTGAGATTCTTGTCCAATCTTTTGTGTATTGCAATTTTGATCACCCATTTGACAATAAGCGCATGCATTTCAGCTTGATATGGCACTGAAAGCTTAATTCATAGGTGAACAACCAACTGCACATTCCATGTGTAATGTGCATGTACAAAGAAAAACTAGTATGCATATAGGTTATTCACATTACAAGTTCATAAAATGTTATAGATCTCGACTCTTCATGTGGATTTTTCTCTCTCACATGAAGTCTAGTTGCATCTTCTATTTCAATTGTGGTTTCTTGCACTCCATCCTTTTTATTAACTTCTTGAGATACATGTGCTAAAAGCTTTAATGCAAATGGGTGATACATTAAATAATGGCTCTCTTTTTGAAGTTTTCCCAAGTTATAGTCTTATGACTAGTTTTGCAAATCAGAGCTATACCTCTCTCTCAATAAACACAAAACAACACAATTGATTGTAATACATAAAATGGTTTGACTCCTTGGCTTGCTTTGACCATTGCCAATTGACCATCTTTGTATTCCACCTCTAACTCCATCAATTCAAATTCAGTTGTCTAACTCTTGCAATAATTTGGACCACTAGACACCTCATTGCCATGGTCTAGAAGGAAACAATTCAACGACACAATTTGGACCACCAAACACTTTGCTACTTTTTTCGACCCCAATCCCAAAGGAGGAAGCGATTGCAATGGAGTTTATATGCAGGACCCAAGGAAGAAGGAAGAGGAACAAGCATCAAAATTCCTCTTCCCCAACTCAAACTTCTTAGAAGAAAATACTCAAATTAGGCAAGGATATAGGTCCACAAACTTACTAGCTTTAAGTTCTAGGATGTCATATTTATAGTTTATCGAAAAGCAGAGACACGTCAAGGACAAGTGTTTCCTATCTTTATCACAAGAGAAGAGCAAGAGGATAGAGAGAAAAACACTCCACACTTTGAAGCAGATTAATAGGAAGGAAACACAACTAATCACAATTGCACAAATTTCTATTGCAAATAGGGTTACAACCTAAACACACATTTTCATTTGCGATTTCATTTAAAATACACTCTTCCAATTTTTAATTCCAAATCTCTAATCAAAGACATAATATATCCATCTTAGTTCATGGTTCTTAAGTTTGACATATTGCAAAAGCATGCAAGTTGCCACAAAGCAACAATTGGACATTTAAGGGTGGTTGTTAGTCAATATTACATGAGTTCCATTGTGAAAAATGAATGGCAATTTGTTACTTTTCATAGGTGAGTGTCTATGGTTTAGCAAGTTGTGAGTGAAGACCATGTAGAGTGGAAGACAAAATTCATGTAGTTTGTCATGATATTCCATTTGTTAAACAATGGTGGCCTATGATAGACTTTGGAGATTGCAAGGATTAGTTGTTCAAATTCCCCAAGTGCCGAACAACTTTTAAAAAAAAGTGGACCAACAATGCTAGTTGGTGGTGGTTGAAGGCACCATGTATGCTTTTGTGATTTGGTGTCATCAAGTGGCCAATGTAGAAGGTTCAATTCATCAATGTTTCTTGTGATGAATTTAGTACCATCAACAATCAATAGTGGACTTTTATGCATGGAAAGCTAGAGACAAATCTTGATTCTTTTGACATTATAGGAAGTTGTTGGAGGTTACAATGTTGACAATTTTAAAAAGGTAATCATTGACTCATTGCACATGTATGAACTTTTATAATCTCATTTGATTTTTGAATTGGTTTGTTTTTCAATAAATAGTGTGATGATCTTCAAAGGTTCAAAAGATTGGTGTTACAATGCAACTAAAAGAAAACATGTGCCCTTCATATTGGGTGTGCATTGTGCTACACATCAAACTAACTAGGCTATGTAGATTTTATCTTGATAATCCCTCATTGCAAAAAATGATTTGCTCCTACAATCGATTTACAATTAATATTTAAAAAAATTAAAATGGTTCCAGTGGAGAGAGTTGGCCAATTTCTTGGAACAAGAGGCATTTCAAATTTTGTGAAATGTTAAAACATGATGGATTTCCATGTTGTCTCTTTCCAAAAAACCTTAATAGAGTACAAGTTGCTGGTTGTGCATATGTTTGATGAACACACAACCAATGTCACAATGAAAGCTAGCTTAGACCTTTTGCACTTGATGTTGATATTTTTATTGGTTTGAATTGTATCTTAACTCTACTTAAATGCACACAATTTTTATCAAAGTTTCCTCAAGTTCATGATGTTTTCATTTGTGATTTTGTTGATGCAATCAAGGCTTGTGAAGTGTGGATGAGCAAGACTTGCTAATCAGGTCTATGAGTTATGTTTCTAGACTTTACCAAATGTAATTGGAGTCAAAAAGCAATAATGCACCACCAAGTGTTGTTTTTGGCCTCATTCAAGAACTTGAATGTAGATTTGAAGCTCTATACATCATGAATGCCACTTGGGTGATTTACCCTTTGCTTTGGGTGCAACTTAAAGTTGATTTCAAAATATTTTAGCACAACTTTTGATTTTGAAAGCACACTATTGTTGTGGGAAACATATTGGTCGGAAACAAGTTTTCATCCTTGCTTGACAAGGTTTTGCTAGTGTAACAATCATTTTTTTGAAGCTTACTATGCTTGCTAATTGCTATGCAACCATGAAACCTCCTCTAGATTATAATCCTTGCACTAAAATCAGTGCAACTTGGCTAGCAATCTTGAATGGCTAAAACTCATTGAATTGTTAGTGGTCATTTTTATGGGCAATGTAAAAGATGAGAGATGTTTCTCAATTTTAATTTGCATGACAAGTAAGTTATGAATTTAGATTGACAACCCAAAATTTAGATTTGGTTGTTAGGATGTTTATTCAAAACTCATTTACTTTGGACACATTCCCATTTACTATAGCAATGAATGATTGCTATGGAGTGTTGCAAAATCTCAACATGGAGTAAAGGCATAGTTCAAGTAACATCAAACCTTTACACCTTAACCCTTTCACTTAATGCATTTTTTGTTGTTCATGTGTTTTCTATTACATAATTTGCATTGCTTGAGTTATTTCAATCAAGTTTGCTATTCTAATTGGTATGAGGTATAGCCATGTGTGCAATTTCAGTTTTTGCAAATTAAATTTCACTACAGTTTTTCATTTTTGTCTTTTCTTGTTGATTTTTTTGCAAGCAATTTCATATTACAATGGGCAAGGTCTTAAAGATTATGATTCAATTCCCTTGGGAAATTTTATATGTAGCACTAGCTAGTTGCTATTGTGTACTAGTTTTTGCACTAATTTTTGCATCTTCTTGCCATATTTCCCCCATTGAATTCTAGGTATTTGCAACCTTTTACATGGAGTTCCACTTTGTTGTGATTTGCCTTGAACTCCACTTGGGTGTGATTTTTATGCCTTGAATTCCATATGTTTGCTTTTCAATCTACTACTATGAATTTGACTCTATGACTAGTTTTCGACCCTGTGTTAACAAATCTAGCCATTTGAACACCCCAAAAAAATTGGGGGTTGTCAATTTGATATAGGTCCTTGATCTAGTTGAAAATAGGCACTTGTGCCACATACAAAATTTGAAAAGAAAGAAAAAAACACTACACAACACTTGGCAGAAAGCATGTTACTACTACCTCTCATGGGCTACTACCTTCCCTTGTGCTTTCTTTCGAAGACCTATCTATTTTGCAGATTTGATATGAGTTAACATTCTTATTTGAATGCAACAAGAACCTTGCCTCTCTTATCATCAACTTTACATAAGCTACAATTGAAGCTTAATAACTGTTTATCCACCAAAGCCAATTTTTTCCTGGCACTCAGCAATAGAGTGAGAGACCATCAAAGAAGCAACTTTGAAGACTCCCCATGCCTCCCCGATTCCACCTTCAGTTTGAAACCTCACAAACTCAAAATGAAACCATGGCCTTAACCCCACTTGATCACAAGTTCTCTTCCAAACCTCCCCAATCACCTAGCTAACTAAATCTTGTAAAACCCTGTATGTTGTACCCGCCTAATTTGAGATGACATTTGAGCTGTATACAAAACTCATTACTTCACCCCTCCTTGTCTTCGCATCCAACTGGAACTACGAATTGACATTGTCAAAGGACCCCGATCATAGCTTGACTTCTATGCTACCAGCTAGTATGGGCACACCAGGGCACATTAGTTAGCCAAGTAACCATTGAAACAAAACCTTGGGAGGATCTCAGTCTGTAAGTTGTCAGTATCTAGACCACAAACATCCATACTAACGGCTGGCAATCTTTCAGGAGTGCAACAAACAATGAACATAAAAGGGCTGATGCACACCAGTACCATGGGGAGGTAAGTTGCAACAGTTCAGGTGTAGAGGATGAAGCCCAAGAGTCAAGATTGATGCCAAGCCATACCCAGATATTAACTGTTAGGCACCCTTTCCAAGAGTTATCAGAATGAGGAAGCATAGAGTCCAGAACCAAACCTGCTTCTCAATCTTTGATTGGATAGAGTAGCAGGCCTACTCTGGTCAGTGGTGAACCATGGAGATTAGTTAGATGGAATTCAGTTTGACCACCAGTCTCTGTTTCCTATCATTGCAACCCTGAGGGGACTTTTATGTGTTTTTTGTCTCTTTGCATTTTGCCTTTACATGAATAAAATGCTACAGGTTGTGCATAGAAGAACAGAACAGTGGATTATGAGGGAGGACATTCATGTGAAACATCTCAGATTTGGGCACCTAGACTAAGAAGCATTGTCTAGGCTGGCCCAGACTCCCAATCTAGCATACACTCTGTTGACACATCCTCTGCATTCTAAAAGCATTGGCAGGGAAATGTTCCATGTGTTCAACTTGATGCAAGCCATCAATACAGGATACCCTGCACAGAATACAATTAGCAGAATAATGCAAAATTTCATTAAGATTGCACATGGATTTAGAAAATTTTAAGTTCTCTGCTTCACATCTCAAATCCAAGAATGATGGCTAAATGGGTTCTATATGGTGCTTCAGGCAAATACCTTATGCAAGACAAATCCGAAGGGCCAGTACATATACTCACCCATCAAGCATATACAGTTGGAAATTGCAAAAGGAACAAAACTGAAGCTGCTCTCATGCTACACTATTGAGGGCTCAATTCAACAACAGACACAAAGCCCACAACCACTAAGTTATGAAGTAGATCTGGAAAGAAGATATCATAGGAATTTTTTACTTTTAGGTGATGACAGTGGGCTTCGTTCGGCCAGTGAAATGTTCCAGCTTTGAAAGAGATAGGGCCAAATCTGCAACTCAGTATGCACACATCAACAGTGTCAGTGACTGTACATAAACTACAAATGACTTGGGCTACTTATCTCAAGATCACTTCTTGAAATCTCAACCCCTCACAAGGCAAAAACAAAAAATGTAGAAATTGATTGAGAAGAGCTAATTATGTGCACCGATCAAAGGTTTCAAAGCCTCTTGAGCATCGAGACCATGCTTTGATACTTCAGGTTCATACTGCTCTACATACAGCCTTACTGTTGCACCTGCAGAACCTGTTCCCTGCACAACAACACATCAACCCAAGCATCACAATGACCTCTATAGTGTGTCCAAATGCTGCAACTGGATGCCAACCAGGATGGTACTTACAGAGAGGCGGAATATGATACGTGAACCATCAGTGAAAATGAATCGAATTCCCTGTTTGGTAGCAACACTTCCATCAACCTGCAATAATTCAGGGACAACGTATCAATTGCGCTGTAATGCACACAAGACCTCTCTGGCCCTCTGTATGCCTGGTCACATGACACTCCCAGACTGCAAGGAATTTTGATGATCAAAGCCAGAGAACCCAAAATCCACTGAGTTGTAACTTACCGGGTCAGTGTACATGAAGTCATCAGCAAGGTGCAGAGTATAGTTCCCTGAAACAACCAACAGAGATGAAAGCCATAAGGGAAACTGAATGACCCACATTCTTGGCCGGCTGTGTCTTTTCTTGCTGATATTCCCAAACAAAATAACAAAAGAAGCTGGTAAATGTGGCCCATGGGGACAATCTTATGCACAATGGGAAGCAAAAACTAGTCTATGAAACTCTGATCAAAATATGAACAAAATTTTATGCACAAGATGAACCTAAGATTAGTCTATCAAACTCTGATCAAAATACAAAGAACTGAAAATGAAATCTTGGAATGAAGTAGAAAAGCAATGAACAGTGAACTAACCATAAGTAGTCCCAGGTTTACTGCTGGATATGATGCCTCGAAGATGCTCCACCATTTTATTTGCTCCAGTTGATTCACATTCCTGCAAACAGATGCACAACCAGGTCTCAAAATTTGTTCAATCCTTCTCACTCCTTCAGCAAACATTGTGATCTCCCAACAGTAGTAGTAGACATCATCTCAATCACAGACCTCATTTTCAACTGGAACCCTCCTTAATCAGTGTCCTGGTATAGAATGAGTGTACAAATACTGTCAGAAAAAATCAGCATGACATACATCAGTAGGAGTATTTCCAGAAAAGGAAGCACCTGTTGCAGTGAATTCTAGGGTACCCTTTGGACATGGCCAAATCTGTCAGAGGATGAGTTTTAGTTTGCTCACTAGGAGCTAGACCCCTTGCAACAAGTTTTAAGGACTAAGTTTAAACCATTACAGGTTCACAAATAAGACTCCAGAACTTGGTGCTCTCATGACATGGTCATATCTCCTTTCTTGATACATTACATAGCAACCTCCAATCAGAAGGAGACATGCTTTACCTCATAGTCATATCGGGAGAAAAAATTGCGGCCAAATTTTGCCCAGTGTTCTTTGGCAATATCAGCAACTGAAGTAAGTGTATCACCAGCCACTTTGTCACGATTTTTGTCCGCAACAATAGATAACCATGCTAACACAGCCCTGCCAATGTAATGAGGACCACCCTTTACAATTAAAATCTCAAAATTGAAGAAGAAAGTCAAATGAATCATCATTAAGCATATAGAATAATGCCCAGGTGTGGTGATGTTCAACCAGATGCCATCTTTCTCGCGAATATGATCTGAGCCTGTTCCAAAGCTTTCTTCCCCGCAGATGGAAAGCTTGCCTGAGTCCATCAGGTTTCCAAAAAACTTCCATCCTGTAGGCACCTGCATTGCACCACACACAGTCAATTATACATGCTAATAGTACATGAAAGACACAAGTCTCGAGCTACACACTTAAAGGTGCAGCAATGTGTGAACATGATAATTTTGACAAAGAAGCACCTATTATCAGCTAACTTGCAACACATTCAAGAGCAACCAATGCTTCTTCCAAACAAACTTGGCACCAGATTGCAAATTTTGAGGATGTTCCACAACTGGCAAGTTAATCAATGGGTTTGACTCTCACTTCAAAGAATGGAAGACTCAGTTTTCCTGCCACACGGTCCAGTGCTCCACTTGTAGGCATTGAACGTGCAAGTCCCTTCAGAAACAAGGTCAAGAACTTGCAATTAAGATAGGCATATGAGGCACAACAGTGAGAAACTGGCCTGCATAACTAGTACTGCAGGTGTTAACCACATCATAGTTGTGATTTGACAAATCATGATTCAGAAGTCAAAAGTGCATGAATACATCCAAACAGCTTGGTAGTGACAAAAGAGATAACCTTTGGTCCATCTTTGAAGTAGGGGATGGCTTGTTGAGCATTGGCAGCAATCATGGCTACTGAATCTGATGGAGTAACAAAGAAATGATTGCCAAGAATCATGTTGCGGTCACCATCTCCTACAACATGAACACCAGCTTGAAACACCTATCCATAGGTTATTTCAAACATAGAATACCAGGCCCACCAAAATAGAATTCAGGAATTATTGCATACCATCACTAGCAGCACCAAAATCTGGTGCATCAGGCCCAAACATTTCTGTTACCAACTCCTCTGCATACCTGATTCAGATCACATCACAGTAGATAATGGTTATTGTTATCTAATTTTCTGGTAGATAGGAGGAAAATTGTCCTTTATATGTACTCCTACAAGACAAGAGGTCTTTACTTGTGCCACCTGAATATTCTACAAACTACTACAGTCACTGGAGCCATGTGGAATTGCTTTGACTACACATTGCTTAATTGGAGTGTCTATCTTTGAATAGTGGATACTGAGTGCAACCATTTGGCTAAGCAACATCCACAGCACAGTCCATGTGTCCACATGCAACCATTTGAAATAGATAAGGTGAAACAAAGCCAAAAGTTGGATCATGACTTATTTTGGAATAGCAATGCTCATCTTCCTAGTGAAGCTGATCCATGTCTCTAGTCTACCTTTAGGGGAGATTATACCCAACTTCAAATGTTCATATGAATTGTTCCATATGGCTCCATATTATGAAGGAGCTGGAATGGCCTTACACACAATATTCTTGCTTTTCAGAGTTTCTCTAAGAGGCAGGCTGCTCAGGGTAGTCCAGAAACTAGAGTGGACTGCTTAAGCTCTTACGTGAGATTGGGATCAGGATGCCCTCCTCCAAAATCTTCTTTTGGAATGCCATTCATTATGCAGTCCTGTGTCATGTGCACAAATCCCAATTATGTCAACATTGTCCCACAAGCTGAGAGCTCCAAACAGAGTGATACAAACAATTTAGAGGCACCTCAACTACCAGAATCTAGCAAGAAAGGAAACACCCTAAACCCCCTAAACCCTAAACTCTCATAAGTATTGAGAAATCTCCATGCATGATTAATGTATCCAGAACCAGTGAAAAACTTTCACTTGAGTCTCAAGAACAACTCCAGCTAGGACTAAGGGACTGGGAAGAAGAAAGACAAAGAAGAACTAGTTTGAAATGAACTATAGAACTAGCACTATGAACAGCACTGAGTCTCTCAGTTGTTCAACGACCATTAACAGTAAAAGGTGTGACAGCAACTTTTCTATCACAACTTACCCACTGACTTCAGCAGCTCCCTACAGTGGATATAGGCCATGACAAGGGAATACATTAGAGGTACAAATTTACGTCAGAAGATGTTCTAGCATATATGTTGGCACCAAAATAGTCTTTATCCAGGTACATAAAACTCTGAGTCCAGGTAGTTCAGGACAAAAAGATCATCCACAAACCTAGGGATGATCTCTAAAGCATAACATGGCAAGTGTTGGACTTCAAAAGACACTTCAAGAAATCAAAACCATAGGAAAAGAAGTAGATGTTTGCTAAATTGACTGCACAAATATACCTGTGGGGATACCAGTACATTGTACAATGACCAAAAGGAAGCAACAGATTATCTATCAAAAATTCTAACCCAGAGATTAAGTCTGAAGACAACCTTAAACTATGGAGACACTCATAACTTATCTCTTGTTTACACTTAAGCCATTAAAACCTTAAATTGTGAGTAATTCTTTAAACCAACAAGGACTTAAAACAATGTGACTAAGAGAATATATGACAAAAAACTAATTCATTTAATCAGAAGGAACATGAGCCTCTCTGAGCTTTGACACCCAAAGATCATGACCAGAGGTAGTATAGGTAGTATAGCTATAATGTAGGAAGAAACTGAGCCACTTAAGAACATCACGGGTTCAACTCTCAACAGAGCCAAATTGACTGAGAGAAGTCAAACCAGCCACACAAATAAATTTGGTTCAAGTGTGTTCTCATGGAATTATGGAACCAAACAGCACAAAGAAAAAGAAGACGTGGCCACACTTTTTACCACTAAGATTATGAGTGTTATCAAAAGAAAGATGAGTTTGAGGATCTCTGATTGGGCTAGATTCAAAACCTCAGACATACCTACTAGAGAATTAAGCTCAAAAAAGACTGAAGAAATGTAGTGCTTCTCAAGAAAAATAAGATTATTACTGTACATATCAATATAGGCAATAACAAAAGAAAGTTGAAATCTTTTGAGGTGATTCAGACCAACTGAAGGAACAAAAAAGAAGATGGAGAAAAGGAAGGTAGTATGGTGAGACCATAGGTCCTCTGAACATAAGGAGAACTTTGGCTTTCCATTTGCTCAAGATTCTTTGAACTCTCCTAGAAGTTCTTCTTGTTTAATGGTTAACTTTTTGAGACTTTAAATAGCTACTTCTTTTCACAGGTGAGAAAGAAGAGTCCTCCTGTACTTAGTACCTCTACAAAGGGTTCAATGAAACCAAATCTTGAGAGTATATCCAGATCTACACAAATAGCATGCATGATGAGGATTAACAAATATTCAAAACAGCTACAATCCTGCAGTTTGTGTGAAAGTTAAAGGAACGAACAAACCTTTCTATCTCTCTGTGGTTGAAGAAATGTTGAGCTGAAGTTCTGACATATATCCAGGCAATGAAAGGAGATGACCAAAACTTTCTAATAACTATAGGAAGTAGACAATCTAAAGCACTGGGAAGGTATAATGTGGGAGAAAGATCATAACATCCATACAGGAGGAGACAAAGGCTGAGATGAGGAGGCCTCTACCTTGAAAGAATGAACTGGACAGAGATGAACAAGGTACAATTCTTTTAAGAAATAGGCTCAAAATCTTAGTGAGCCGCAAAGCATGGCCAACACTAAGACCCAGATCAGGAGGAAACTCAGAAGGCAAAAGAAGCATACTGACACAAAAGAACCAAATTCCTGGTCCTATACTTAGAACAGAAAACAACAGAGAACTTACCTTGAATTCTCTACAAAGAAAGAAAAACCAGACTCCAATTGTAATTTCTGGAGCCAATATTCTATGGGGTTACAACCACAGAGTAGTTGCACATCACTACAAGATGAAACCCTCTCCCTAGAAACAGGCAACAGAGAAGAGGAGGAAGAGGAACAGAATGGAAAGGGATTAGCCAAACAAGAACCCAAACTTTATTATTAGGGTGAACAGAGTTAGGTTTGTGGCCTTTTATGAGAAGGTTTATGAGCCCTGGGAGATCTTATATTGTTCAACTTGCCTTCTACAGCATAGCCTCTTGGAAAGAAGGAATGTAAAATACTCATCCATTTTTTTTCCAGAGGAGAGTTTCAACAACTTATGATAAGTATGCTCAGCAGAACCCCTGAAATCCCATGCACATTCTGTATAGGAAAGACTCTAAGGGAATGGAAACCCTCTTTGGCTAAAGCAGCATATTGTGGCTTGAATTCAAAACTAAGTCCACTTTACATTTCCATGTGCAAAATTAATGTCATATCTACCCAAATAAGAGAGAATTTATCATTTGTACAGACCTAAGAAGTTTTATCTTGGAAGTAGAATTAAGCTTTCAGTTTAGAAGATGATTGCTGGCTCAAGCAAGAGTCTTTGATCTTGATTGAGGACTCAAGAAACCTCCATTTTAACAGGAGGGCTGTTCCCAACCAACATAGAAGCCTAAAAGGCATTGCTCGAAACAAACCTGGAAAGACTAATCATATGCGGCAGGCATTATTGATATATGCCACAACATGCTACCAAAACTGAAAATTCTTCTCATGGCTCACTTTACCTCTGGTGCTCCCAATGCATCAACAAATATAGGCCTTGCATAAGCACCAGTGACAGCATGCATTGCATCAAACTTGAACCTGCAAATGAGCATCTTTGTCAGGCAGCCAAATACATGCTTGATCAGGTGCTCTACTGGTCCTCCCTGAATAGTTGAACAAAGCATATAGTTGCAAGCAATTCTGTGAGGCTTGTCTTTCTATTGTTTTCATTTATGTTAGAATGTGATAAGGCAATACATTATAAACGACACAGACTGCAAAGAATAATAGATTACCTAAAGTCTGGTCGATTCATGAGACTCTTGATCAAGTCAAAGTCAAAAATACTCTGCAGACACAGCCCAATTGAGAAAACGTGTTCAGAAATTACTGAGGAAATAGGGTAAATCAGGCCCACTTGCATGGGTGCATCAATGAAGTCATAGAAAGGATGTATTATCAGGTGAAGTGTCCAACTAAGTCACTACAACAAGAGTATAGAGACCTCATGTTCCTTCCATTGAGCATAACAGAAAGCTTGTACTATTAGGTTCAGCACCTACCTAAGCCTCCTCTACAAGTAATAAGAACCCATGGAATCAAAATCTACCAACACAAAACAACATCTAAGCCCATACCTACATAAGTGATAACAATGTTAGGTTGGCACTTTTGAGTCCACAGCTAATAATTATATGAGAACCTGTGTTCTGATGTAACAATTGACAATTAGCATTCTGCATGACCTGTAGACCAGTAACTGGAGCACAAGTGCTAGATATGCGGGTACCTCAAGCAGTTCCAAATAGTCAGGGACAGGATCAATCACTTCCACAGTGAAACTTCCAAATGTGGTGACTCCAAGAGAGGAAAGATCAATATCAGGGATGTCAGCCATCTTAATTGCAGATACCTGCCAAATGGATATCCAGATGCAACATGCTGTCAGGTTGTGAAAAGAATTATTCTGCTTGTCTTATCCGGCCTCTAATCAATGCAATGGCTTTTGAGTCAAATCGGTGGCAACCAGAATAAGACTAATATCAAGCTTGGCAATATGGCATCTACCAGTGTTAGTGGAACCTTTGAGGTGCTCCTTGATTACAGGGTTGATAACATTGAAAAAAGTGTGGCCAGTTACTCACAGAAAGTGTGTTGCCATAGATAGCATCTGTGATAGACTCAGGAGCAGGTTGCCCACTCTTATAGTTGTACTGCACTCAAAATCCCACACACATCAGAAGTAGCATTGGACTATGCATGGTGGAAAATAGTCCAGATCAGTCTCTCCCTTGCAGGGCTTCAAGCTATGACCTCCGAGAAAGCATCCAACAGTATCCAGAGCATGTGAAGTGTGACACAAAGCACCTAAAGAGACATACCTTGATGCCCCAATCATTCTTGGGCCCACCTGGGTTGTGACTCGCACTCATTATAAATCCACCCTGTGCCTGAGATAAGGTATGTGAAGTTTTTGTCAGGATTATCAAGAAATTCTCCTTCACTTGGCATTACTTGCAAGTGCAGGAAATAACAACAACAAAGCTCATAGTGATCACCCTTGTGACTGACCTTCCGTCTACGAATGATTGCAGACACAGCTGGTGTAGAGAGGATGCCCTCCCTGCACAAAGTTTGGCCTACTTTCAATAAGACTGGGTTTACCTGCTCAGCAACCTTGGCATATTCAAACCATGAGCCAGAGATGCTTCATATCCGATATACAGCTCATTAGCCTCAATATGGTTCTAAATTCTTCTGGAATAAGTATGTTTGCCGTAGACCATTTTGTACCATAACAAGAAATAAACAGCACCTGCCAACCAGAATGCGGCTCACTCCATTGCCAGCAGCTATTTTCATGATAATCTGCAGCAAAAATAAGCCCAGTCAAATACTCTCTGCCTCTTGCTGGCAATTTCTGTGCTGAACAGCTTCAACATGTAAGTCACAGCACATTCCACTTCAATACCAACTGCTCAGCCTACATAGCATTAGTTGGAGGGTAATATATCACAAACTTGAGCTGCCTCCTTGTTGAAATAACGGCCATCACCACCAAGAACCAATGAAGTGCCCTTCACATCTTCTTCTGGTAGGGAGTTGAACAAGGCCTGCCATACACTATCAGTTACAGCAGCTTTCATCCAGCTTAGATAACTGCTTTTTGCATTTGCCCCAGCCTACAGAATTGGATCTTCGCAAGAACCTAGCTGAACTCCCATTGCTAAAAGCCAGAATTTACAAACAAAGACATAAAAGGAAAGTGGATGCAAGCTGAAATGTGACTGACCTGAATCCAATTGGCCAAATAGTTTGGCTCTTGGAACACCTTGACCTGTTACAAGCAACAAAAGGAAATGCATAAGTGGACAGAACACAATTAGACAAATTGCCAAGACAAATGTCAGAAAGAGACTCACAGACTACTCTGGCTATGGGCATTTTTTGTTCCACCCTTGCAGATTGACAAATCATGGTCAGTTGCCAAGTAGGTGGAAGAAGGCATGTACCTTCTTTCGAAGGCCGCTGGTTCCAGTCTTTTGTCCTTCTATAGGTTTTGTTGGTACTGCTGTCACCTGTGACACAAAACTTTGCCATAGCGTCAGTTCTTCAATCATTTGGAGGCCTGGAATCAGTGCAATACTTTGGAGTGCAGTCCCGAATTACACCCAAAAATAGAGAGGACAACGACTTTAAGAAAGATTTCCAGCGCATGCACGCTCAGCAAACATTGCCAGACCCTTTCAATTGCACCATCTCAATGTGAACCCCAAAACGGCCAAACAAACACACACATGCAAGAAGTGATTTACCACCAGAGGCAAAGTTCCAAGCAATGAAAACCAAGCCCCTGCAAACAATATAGCAATGTTTGCTACCACAATTGAGTGGCCCAAAGACCCATCCCCAGACACCAAAAAATCCTGAAACAACGTTCGCAACCAAGTGAGGAAAAGTTCGCACCACCGAATGGACCGAAAAGACCCATAGTTGCGACCAGGGCTACTACAATGCACCTGAAAACCTTCCGGCTCTGCAACAGCGGTAGCCTTGCTGGCCTTGACAGGAATTCCGCGGGCAATCACCAAAGCACGATCTTTCTCCGCCTTCCCCACCAACCGCACATGGACGGACTCACCAAATACCGACTTTCCCCAGGCTAACAAAGAGCAGTCAATGCTCTTACAACGTGTGATGAACGCCAGCCCGCCGCCGCTGGCACGGAGCGCAGGCACGCATGGGGAGCACATCTGCCGAGCCATTGCAATGTTGGGTATTGAAGGGAAGGAAATGCAGCAGCGCTCTGAGCTAAAAGGGAGAAAAGTGTCATCCCTGCACCAAGGAAGAATTGTTGCGCAATTGAAGAAGAGGAAGAAGAAGAAGAAAGTGCTCCATTGCTTCACGAATCACGGGGACGCAGCTACAGCGCAATCTGGAAGGTGGGCCGCCCATTCATCCGGTCGATCGCTCTTCCATCCCCTTGTGCCTCATCTTAAAACTCTCTAGCATCTTCTCCATTCGCCTTCAGGTGAGTTATATTCTGGGCCCAGTCCATACTCCATTCACGTGAAGGGACAACGAGAATCTGTCGTTAGGCGCATGAGGCCCTTAACTTCTTGTGAAACGGACCCACGTCCTAGGATGTGCGTCTTTTCGGTGACGTAAGACAGGCAAACAACCTTACTACCCAGGGGAGTGCTTGTCTCAGGTGTATGAAGCATATCCCTTCACAGATTTTCTTTGAACAGTGCTATGAACTCTCAACAGGACACCAACTGCGGTTCAGTTTACAGGTTTGCCATTTACTCAGTAAACCAAGAACAAAAATGTAGGACACAAGATGTACCTAGTGGAGCTTCTTCTGTATCAAGTACTCAGAATAAAAAACATTTCTGTGACCATGCAGAGCTGCAGGGATTTCAGGTGATGGTAGCTCATGTGCACACGCTTGGAAAGTATGTTGAGCACATTTACGTCTGTGGTCAGGAATTTTAGGCTCTCACTTCCAAACCATTATGATCCAGACCAAATTGCTGCCTACTGTGACCACCGCCCGCATCTTCTCATCTTCCGGCTCCTTGAGGTATTGTTACTTCTTTAGCACTTGCCAATAGCAGTTGCTTTCAGTTATCCAATTTTTCTTGAGATCCTGCCAAAGTAAGTTATACTGCTGAGGAACCTTGGTTGCTAGCTACCTTTCGTGAAAACCCTTTCTGAGGACACTCAAAATAAGATGTGTAAATAGGAGGGAGCCCATGAGATATTTTAATTAAGGACAGGAGATGAGGGGAGGTTTGTGGGAGGAGTCACCATAGTGATCGGACCGAATGGGTATGGGCATCAAGGTCTTTGCAGCATTTGGGTCTGTGGCTCTGCAACCAAGAGCTCAAAAGGTGGCCCTATTGTGCAAGAATGGTCACAACATATCAGAGGAGGAAAATACCCAGCTTACAATCCATACAGCTGAAGCAGACTTTCCTCGGACTTGGCATTACTTTCATCAAAGCTGTTTATGACATCCTTTCTTACAGTGAACTCTGTTTCAAAACAGCAGTACACCAAATTTAGTACATCATGATATTGGGGGATGAAACTTCCTTCTAAGTGACATAAAAATGGTTCAGGGTGTTACTATTTACTTTTCTTATGTGGGGTATTGTGGGTTTTGGCAGTGGCACAGTCACTTTCAGCCAGACCTGATATCATTGGTACTGAAGCTGCCAAGGTAAGATGATTTGAATGCTGATGCCATCAGCCTTCACACCATGGATGCCAAATATGACCACGTACCTGACTTTACTAAAAGCTCCACCCTGTATGACAGCTCAGACAGTACTTCAATAGCCAGTGAATTGCACCTAATAGGTGGATGGAAACTGTCTTGTAACTGGTGAGCTGAGTGGGTGTAGGTACTGGCAGAGCTGCAGGACTGGCTGCCCCATTTCCATCTGATGAGGCGGTTGCCATAATTGAGGAAGAGTTTGGGTGGAGTCTGAGGAACATCTTTGCTTACTTATCAATGGAGCCTGTGGCTGCTGCATCATTTGGTCAGGTAGGAGATGACAAAGGGATGCCATGTAATAGACAATGTGTATGTTTTTTTGGTTGGAAGAATTTGGTCCCAATGGGAACATCAATTATTTATTTATACGCAAAGATTTACATGAGGATGTAACTGAATTTGTTGTTACAGGTATACTGTGGGTGCACAATAGATGGACTAGAGGTGGCTGTCAAAGCAGTGACCTGACTTACTCTTCAATCTTGCCCAGGATGTGTCCATTCTTTGAATTGAGGTGCACTGCTTTATCTTCATCTCAGATGTTTTGCACTAAATCTGCAATTTTCTCTCCTTTGCACATTGTCACAGATTTCTCTCCAGGAGTTGGGAAAGTGCACTAGAGATATAGTCTTGAGTTCTGTGAGGACTTCTGAATGCTCTTGCCTCTGGCTGACCACAAAGAGGGCTTGTGTGGGGGAAAGTAGGGACAATCCCCAAAGAGTTTCATATTGTTTTTTACATTGCATATGTGCATTGAAAACAGATGAAGGGGTGGGCCATACATGGTACATACTGTTCCCCCTGCCTATAGAGAATAAGACATGTGATGTCTACCTTTGATGTGTTCGGTCATATCTTTAAGCAAAGTTCAGCCTCCTTTTTATGCTAGTCATACTAAGATCATCTTGGTTTACTCTGCAGCTGCTATTACTTAGGAGAGCAGCAAACTCGCCAAACAACTATGCTCTGGTAGCAGACAAGCTAGGGCGTGGACTTTATGGTGAACTGGACTACAGGCATGAAGCTTCAAATGCAGCAGAATTTGTAACAGCACATAAGCATGTCCCCTGGATGTATGTTCCAAAGATCTTACCACACTGAACAAGCCAGAAAGAACTTGTAATGGAGTGGTTAAGTGGAGACTGTCCATTTGACATACAATCTGTGGCACAGGGAATGCAGCTCCCAGATGGTACTGTAACAACATGGGAACAATAGCAAGAAGCAAAACATTGTCTTCTTAACATGGTAGGTTCCTAAGTACTTTCAAAATCAAAATTGTTTACAGTAGGTGGTCCCTAGTTTCGAAAAAAGGTTCTCCAGCAGTGGCATGCTATGGAGCTCCCCTTTTAGTGAAGGTGATTGAGCAACTTGGTGAAGTACTTTTCATGGATGGTGGAGTGTGAAGAAACTTTACTATCATGACGCGCATGGACTGTGCTTAACAGTCAATGGAAGCAGCCTTGATACAGCTTATAGAGACAGGGGTGATGCATGCAGATCTGCACGCTGGCAGCATTCTTTTAAGCCCTGACAGCACTTTGCAGTTCATTGATTTTTCCTTGTTTGCCACATGGAGAAAAAGCACCAAGGAGCAATGCTGGCTTTGATAGCTCATTTGGTGAATGGAGAGTGGCATAGTCTGACTGACAATTTGGCAGACATGATGTCTTAAAGCGAATAACTGACCAAATTGCAGTATGCTTAGCAATCTCAAGAAATCCAGCTGCTGACCGAGCTCCTCTTGACATGTTCATTGTTCCAAATGGCGTGCCTGAGGTGGTGAACTCAGGGGAAAAGCAAATGCAGGAAAGCTCACAAACAGCCAGCTTCAAATTTAGTTGGACTGGTCCTAGCCACAGAGGGGTTGGACTCTGCTGTGTTTTGTTGGAAGCTGATACCCATGCTTTAGCTCTTGTGCTCGTATCAACAATGGCAGCAATTGAGACACAAAGTGCCAAATGCTACTATTCTCTTGAGTTGGCTGGTCTTTCATCACCATATTTTCTGGGCATTGGCTATTGCATATCATAGATATGCAAAATATATATATGATATATGCTAACTATATATATTCCTTCAAACAGATCACAAAACAGGAGGAGGCATTTCCCAGGGACAAGTTGAGGACACAAAAGGATTGGGAATAAGTAAGGGGTAGTCACTATTCCCTTGTGAGATTCATGTTTTCAGAAAATGAGTTCTATCTCTTGAGGCTGCTGAATTGTGTGCGAAGATTTGTACATTGTTTAATGGCTATGGTATCAGGCATTGTTCAAATTTTGAGTTGCAGATAAGACTTAAAAGCATTTGCATGTTTCATTCTTCAATTGATATCTTGGTGTATCTTTTCCATCTTGTGCAAACTCAAATATGAAATCATTGTTTGAGAACTTTTTACAAATTTGTATTGATCAGTTTGAAGATAATAATCTGAACACAATATGTTGGATCAATTTTTAAGCAACCATGTGCTTGAAGCTCAAAGATCCAGTTAATTTTCAGTGAACATGTATAGTAACAATCGTGATTTTTGACCATACTTTCGTGAACAACCCCATTGCACATTGCTGAATTAATCATCATGCATAACTCGCTTTGTGCAAAGCAAAACTAGTATGCATATAGGATATTGACATTACAAGTTTACCAAACATTATATTTCCATCCTTTGCATTTTTCCTTCTCACATGAAGTCTATAAGTGAAGCACCTTGATTTCAATCTTGCCTCTCCATTCAAACCTTTTATTAGCTTCTTGAGATACATGTGTTAAAAACTTTAATGAAACAAAGTTTTAATGGGTGATACATCAAATAATGTTCTCCCTTTGAAGTTTTCATGAGTTATGATCTTTCCATAGTTTTGCAAATTAAAGCTATTTACCTCTAAATAAACACAAACCAACACAAATGCTTGCTTGCAAGCATTTGTGTACATAAAATGGTTTGACGACTCATTGGCTTGCTTTCACCATGGCCATTTGAGCATCTTTGTATTCCAGAAATTTTCATTTGAGATATACACAATCATTGCAAGGCCCATTTCACCCAAAAGCTTCCATTGCAAAAAAAAATAATGCTGTCTCAAAGGTAAATTCTTTAGCTGAGTGTGGGTCCCAAGAAAACTTTTGATTGAGTTATTTCCATTGTGATGATACCAGGCTCGGTCTTCGAAACGATCGGCCAAAGATTTCAATACGTGTTCCACTCGTTTGTCATCGAGAAGACGCGTGGATCACCACGTACACCGTCCCGCTCGTGAACCGAGACCCTCACGATCGTCGACATAACCACCCATTCGTCCACCAGACATCTGCCCTGTCAAGGCGATTGGCAAGAGCAGCAATGCAGACTAAAACGTCAAGCTTTGCTCTTTGCAAAATTGGTTTTGATAGAGAATTTGTTTTCTCTGACTAATTTCTTCTTGTAGCATTCCTCAGCTGGAGAGATATTAAACTCAAATTCAAAGAAGCAGAAACTGAGTCCCTAGTTTTATAGATTAGAAAATGCCTGTTTCCATTGATTACTTCATATCAGATGGTGGTCGCAACCTGCAGCTGCTGTGGAGTGGACAAAAAAACGAGAGAGAGTCGTGAGCCGGGATTTTGTGCGTGCGATTCACAGCGGATGGATACGGCGATGAATAGCAAAGGACCCGAGAATGAAATTTTGGCATATTTAATTTGATATCCAATTGATTGTTGTGGATTAGGATGACAGATCCCACAGCGCCAGGCGTAGAGAATTTCTTCCGCAGCTCTAGTCCCGACGAGGAGAACGACGAGAGAGAAAAGAGCACACTACCAGGAACAGCAGCAGATCAGGAGGACGCGTACGATCAGCATGGTACACATGCCGAGCTGCAGGTGGGGATGCAGACGACCGCGACCACGGGGAATGTCGCAGATGCTAGCACGCACCTTCGCCTGACGAAAGCCGTCGAGAGTCAGGGGAAAGAGCAGGAGGACTCGGCTGGCTATGGTGAGACTGTGGGCCGAACCGTGTCGGCGTTGGGCAAGAGCTTGACGACTGTAGGGGCCTCGAGCCTGGGCCTGCGTCTGGCGGAATCCGTGTGCTCTCTCGTTGCGCTCGTTGTTATGTCCTCCAACTTAAAGAGTTCGGGCAAGGCAAGCCTCAAGTTCAACAGCTTCAGTTCTTATATGTCGGTTCACCCTCACTCTCTGTCCCACTCCTTGATTGCTATAGCTTGATCTTCTATTATTGCAAAAGTTCTCTTTTCACTGTAACGCAAAACCAGAAACCAAGAGTAAGGTGCAAAATTATTCGGAAGGAGATTAGAGAAACGAGAGAGATGATGCAGGTAAGGTCAACCAGAAGCTCCAACCCAAGAGTTGCAAGTAGTTAGTAGTAGGACTTAGGACCTTCATGAATATTTGTTTGGAATGAGATTTGATGCTATCACCAGTTTTAAAAAGCTCACTGTGGAGTCCAAATCATAGCCTGCAAGTTCTTATTACAGGCCGCTGATGTGTGACGACATGATCAAATAGCATGTTCCATTGTACGCAGCATCCAATCAACTTCCCTGGTCCTGATTTGTAAACAAACAGCCATGTGCATTTAGGATTTATAGATTGGGGTCTAATTATTAGGAGAAACATTTGGGAACAAGCATTTGTTACTTCACTGTGTCCTGACTTCAGACCTGTGTCATTAGTTTTAGGTTTTACTCCTGTCCTCCTCCCATACCTTAGCTTCAGATCAGCAATTGTTACATATGGTGAAGCATTTCCCAATAAGCACCTTTATCTTGCACAGCTGTGGTATGATGAGACTGAACAGAGATTGAACAGAACCCAATAATGACAAGCATTCGGGATTTCGGGGTTGCAGATACCTTGTGAGCATGAATGCGATAGTCTTTGTGTACTCCAGTCTGCAATTTGTACAAATAGCATATACGGTGATATCAGGAATTTCATTCATCCCCTCCATTCTGATCACCACATGGGTCACCTTCTGTGTTGACCAGGTCAGTGCCCTTCTTGTCTGTCTCACTTAGGCGGATGTTACTTTAATGTCAACAATTTGTGGTTGCATGCTCTAACCTGCTATGTGAATACCAGAGTGCCCATAGGAATATGCGATTGGGTTCAATGGTTCAACCAATCATCCAGAGAATTGGAAATTTACTGCCTCCGACTTGTGTGGAAGATTTAGTGAACTGAATCTAGTTACAAAGGTTCCAAATTTAATCAATTGCAAATGCTTTATATCCTATAGCTCTAAATGTAAGAGACAGGTGTTCAATTGTGGTCAATTCTTCATTTTATACATCCAAATTTTTGGATTTTAGGAATGTTAGGGCTCTGTATTTGAGTTTACTATTCTTAAATGGTACTGAAAAATATGATGCAACATCTTGCATTTGGATATTTGTCTGAATCTCAAGATTATGTTAGTCTTGTGATTATCATATTTGAGATCTCTTCTCAAAGGAGCTACCTGTAGGGACAAGAAATTGATTCCCAAAATCTATCTTCCTGATTAAAATGTTCAGGCTACAAGATCAAGAAAAGCAGGGGTCCAAGCTCATTGAGTTGGTGCAGCCTGGTTCTGAAGTTACCACAATAAGCTTTGACGTCATTTGTAGATTTGTAGTTGTCTTCTTCCAAAAGCAGTAGCCCTGCCTAGACTTTAAAGCCCTCTTCCACAAATTGCAGAAAAATAGTGTCTAATATTCTAAAACTTGTGTTTAGGAATGAGCTGTTGGTTTTGAAATGAGGATCTGACATAGCTGCGTGTTATTTTTTAAGTTGCAGGTACTTGCATACCTTATGATGTCAGCCAGCTCATCTGCAGCAACATTTTCCATAATTTCACACAATGGAGAAATGGGTGTCCACCTTTGCTCTTATTATGGCCTTCATTCCTTCTGCTCACAGGCAGATGCAGCTGTTGCTATGAGCTTCTTCGCTTTCACAGCTATGTCATTGTCCACCATTCTTTCTGGTTACCGCCTCCTTGTATTGCTAAAGGAATAGACAAGACCTGCAATTGGGACCATTCTTTTCCACTTTCTTCTGTATACTATAAACTAATTAGCCTTCAGGAATTCTTCAATTGTGGACAGGATGTACCATACCCACATGTAATATATTACCATCCCAACTGGGTACCATTTCTAGGAACTCTTGTGTTCACACAGCTTTCTTGAAGTGCTCTGTGCTACCTAATCAGTTCACTCTAAAAGACATTAGGCTGGTCACTCATTTTAGGACCCCAATGGTCTTATTGTCTAGTGTAGACTGTAAGTCTATTATTACTGGATTTGCAAAAAGGACTAACACAAATTCTAATTCAAACAAAGAGGAATATCATGGTGGATTAAAATATCTCATGAATTATGTATAATTCAATGCACAGAGACAGCCACTTTTTTTTTTGCAAAATTTTGCACAAATGTGAAAAATTAAAATTAGAAGGAATATTCTGCTTCATGTTCTGTGTCTTTTGGGGGAAATCCCCAAATTGAAAAAGATTTGCTGCATTTCTAGGGTAACAGGGTGAGTCTTAGTACATTTGAGAACTTAGAAGACCATTGTGATCTTGATTGGGCTTGGCTAGCTTTGGGGTTCAAAGATGGATTGTAAAACAAATGGTTTTCAGTTTCTTGCAAAACTTGAAGGGTCTTAGCTTTTCATACATCAGGCAACTATCGGCCAATTGATGGCTTTGCAAAAGTTGAATTTGTTAGAATGTTCCGAGTTGGAGTTACTTACATCTATCAGCCAATGAGTTACATAATTGAATTTCTTGAATCTAGCCCAAGAATCAAGAAAATGTGCAAGTTTAGATTTTGTGTCAAGTGCATATGCCTCTAGTTCTTGAGAAGAAGCAATGAGAGTATACACGTGCTTGAAATCATCCCAAACTAAGTTATGGCCTATAATCTTTATGTAGGCTATTGTTGTTTGGATAAAATTGTGATTTCTTGAAGCTTGCCTCTCTTGGGGTTCCTTGTACTATATCTAGGAATTATAGAACTCTACATCCAATCGTAATATAGAAATGTTTTGAAATTTTAATTGTAAAACTCCTCTTTCTACTTTCCCCTCTAAATCTTGCTCTTGTGGCTTTCTTATTATTATTGTTAGGTCTGATATGTGTTGATCGGGCTCTACTCTGAGTCTAATCTCTATCGATTTGGCTCTTGAGGCTCTTCTTTGACTACTCTTGTTACGATCTACAATGTTTAAATCCTACTTTGATGTTTGGTCTTTGCTACTCTAGCCCATCTACTCTCAGATCTGAATTGTGACCTTGATCTTTATGCCTCTTAACACTCTAGTAGTAGAGCATAGGAGTTTTAGGAAGGACCAAGAGTCCATCCCTCACATTACTTTGGAGCTTTGACATGCTGAGAGAATGGTGAGGAGTAGAGTTGAAAAGGCAACTCTCAACTATATCCAGATTTGCCCTCCTCACTTACCTCAACATTCCAGGCTCCATAATTCCATTTATGTGACACCAGTTCAACATAATTGTAATAGCAGTGGTCACTTCACACCACACCCATTGATCTCACAATTTCATGGCACCACACTTGCCTCAATATTCCAAGTTCCATAATGCAATTCATATGACAAAACTTCAACACCATTGCAAATCATGCTACGGACAGAACCGTTTAGGAACAAATCCAGGACACCAAAACTTTACCATCCAACACTAATCAAACCATGAAACACAGAATAAGTGTAAACTAGTGTTGTCTGGTTCATGGTTTTGAACAAAACCTTTTGTCTGGTTCCAGTTAAATTTCAAAGGAACCTTCAATTCTAGATCCAGTAACTCCTTAAAAAAAATTGGAACCTCTGTGCAGTTCTGAATATGGTCTGCCAGATTCCTAAACCTCCAGTTTTAGTGTCTTTCAAAGACTAGTCCAGTTAAGAACCTAGTCCTGTTCCACACTACCTAAAGATAGCCCCAAGATAAAAAAGTGTGTAATATCAGTGATGTACAACCAAATAAAATTGATCATGTCACAAAAAATCCTACCTGATAAACTTTTGCAAGGTCTTAAGCAACTGCCTGAAGAATCAGAAACTTTTAAGGAGTGCAGCATCAATCTAGTATGGGTTTTGGTTCCAATAGAAAGATGGTTGCATGGTCTGGTTCCAGGTTCTATTCCAATTCCAGTAGGAGGTTAGTAGCATAGTCTAGTTCAGGTTATGGGTCCAACAACAAGCTGACCTGCAAGTAAAGTTAGCCAGAACAAAACCAAAAACCAGATTGGGAACCACCATCACTGGTGTAAAGTGTAAACAGAGTTGTATAGCAAAAACAAACCCTCAAAAATTCAAACTTGTCATGTTCAGTGTATGTTCATAAAGATGTCAGATTCGTACACTACCAAAAGTTGCATCATTACTAAGATCTCATGGACATTCAAATCTAGAAGTAGAATCCATCAATGCCACAGAGTCAGTCACACAGCAACAAACGAGATAGTTCCAAGGTAGTTCCAAGTCTTAAAATCACCCTTTGAACTAAGGCACTACACTCTTCACTCAAATGCCATTCACCTACAAAAGTTCCTGTCTGCTAACACTGTGTAGAACAACATCAAAGCTCTAAACTCTTCACTTGCTTTCCATCTCTTAAAACTCCAACCCCTAGCACACTTCAAACTCCCAACTTTGATGCCTCACATGCAAAATCCACAATACTCATAGTACACTGCTGAAAACAAATGAACTCTAGCAGTCTCTGCACAAAGCCTGAAGTCCTGATTGGGAGTAACAGTTTTGCAGCTGTTCACTTGTGGATGCCAAAAGAGAAAACCCTAAATCCCACTCTATTTCACAACATATCTTCCTCTTATAGTGTTTATTATCACCATATCATGTTATCATCTTATGCTACAAGATTACACATGGTATGCATATGGCAAAGTTTAGCACAAACCAATTTTGTTCCATGGCACTTTTGTTTAGAAATCCCACTAGGTTGTTTTGTATGACAGATTTTGTTAGAAGTTGCATGACATATTTGGTCAGCCTTAAAAAGAGCAGACATATTTTTCAGTCAGGAGGCATAAAAATAGGTACACGCACATTTCACAAGAGGGAGGGGAAAGAGAGAAGGTGGACAATCCTACTTTAAACAGATGCACAAACAATACTTGATGATTCATGATTCCTGAAAGATAAACCACTCATCCTTAAAGAAATCATTATGTATGTAGTCAGTTCACCCCCATTAAGAGTTAGTGTTGAAAGGTCAGTAATTGACCATCACAGAAATTGCTGCAGTTGTCAAAGATCTTCTCACAGATTGCAGGAAATTACACATGAGTATTCTTGAGTAAATCATGGGGGTATTGACTTCTGTTACAAATAAGTAACCACAATCCCAAGTCACCATGCTGGCAAATACCAAACTTCATGTCAATGAATTTCTTCTCCCAACCAATCTTGATGCATCATCCCTCTAGCTCGGTGGTATCATTGAATAAGCTGAAGGTTGTATAAACCTAATAAAAATGCAACCTCAACAGATCTGTGTCAATAGGAATCATTTCTTCAAGAACCCTTCAAGGGTGCCAAACTGTACATAAGCTCCCATAATGAATGCCTAAACTGTCTCCCTACTGAAATAGAAGTCGTCTTGAATCAAATGGGCATTCTGATATCTATGATTGGAACCACTGCATGGGTTCTGTCAATTCAATCAAGTCTCAATTATAGCTGCCTTTAACAAGGTCCGTAACCTTTTCCTCCTTTTCCTCACTTTCCACTGGGAACCTGTACCCAAGCAAATGCAGATATTTAGATTCATCACATTCAAGCATATATCTTCTGTAGATTGCACAAACTGTATCAAACACCATGATCCTCACACATCCATGAAATGATTCAATTCCAAGCAAAGCAACTATTTAAGTGCCATGACTGCAATACATAACTCAAACAGATACTGGAGGAACTGGGCAAGGTGTGGAACATTATTGTGGATCACTTGGAAACAAGGCAAATCATGTAATCACAGCTGGCTAAATGTCTTCATGATGAAACTCACCTTTGTAGCAGAAGAGCTGCTCTCCTTGCAATGTTATGTAGCCCTGGAGTCCCTCCTAAAGCTGATAATTCTTTTGTACTTTGACTGCTGACACTGTCAATAAGCTGAAGTAGTTTTATAGTCTTTTGTAGCACCCGCACAATGCCTCCCTCACTCAAACTGCAGAACAATTCACATTATGCTGGATACTACAAGATAAAGTGCCAATTATGATTATGGGTCCATATTCTGTATGCACCATATCATACCTATGAGTACACAACCTCTTGCTAGGTCAAACCAGATCAGAGTTCTGCACTTCTGGGCTAATAATTCTGGACAAGTAATGAGAACCCCCGTGGAGTTTCAAGCAATGTTGGATGCATATCCACCGGTTATAACTGGCAAGTATCTTCTGTTGGTCTACAACTATCCTGTCACCAAACTGAAGTGTGCCTTTCAAAGTTATAATCAATAGTAGAGTCATTGGCTGCTTGTCTCAATATATAGAGCAATTTCAATTTAACAGCAGTACCTTGTGTATCTAGAAAGCTGACTCCAGTAGGTACCCCTTGCCCATGCATGCACCGAAGCTGCTACTGAGGTGTCAAAACATAAAGGTGGCTACAGACATTATACAAAAGCACAAACAACAGCCTCAGTAGCTTATCCCTTATCAAAGCATATGACCTCCAAGACATGGTCCTCACACCTTCAGGACAAAATTGATCTCATTGATATGTGTGCACCCCCGAGGAAGGGCCCATCTGACACTAGTATCTGTTAGGTACTTTCAAGACCATGGTAGAATTGGATATCAATTCAAAGTCCCCCAGTTTGTAATCTACTATGCAAACAAGTATTGGGATACCAAGGAACAAGGATACATACATTGTCAAATCCCTGAAGGGCCAGTGCCTCCTCCCTCAGAGTTGCAAGCTTCCCCAGTGCCAATTGAATCCTTTTTGGGGCTTTGAATAGAGGCTCTACCTGATCTCACCAATTTCCAGCATCAGAACACATGCTTCAATGCAAGTGTTGTCTAAAGTTGTGAATTGGCCAGCTAACCCATGGAGAGAAAAAAACTCTTAAATTGACATAACAGAAGTCATCTTGCAAAAATTTGCAAAAAGCAAACTTCCATATTACAACATTCACATGTTAAGAACTTAATGGTAAAGATTCCAGACAACAAGAATTTTCTTGCAGGATATTGTACACATACTTTGTTTGGGACAAATTTTTTCTTTTGCTGTTCATTCAATGCCAGTGCTGAAAATATGGCTGCCAATTCAGGTGCTGTTAATGGCTTGATTACAGAGGAGGTGAGCAACAAGGCCACCCACAGCTCATTTTCCACCCCCTGCAACCTTGATATCTGTAGAGACACTGAAATTATCAGCACATATCCACCACTTCGAAGGATAAGGGTGGGATTCTGTTCCTCAATAACATTGACTTGTTTGACAGGTTAACACTAAGTGGAAAGAAAGAACTTAAATTACAGCATGATCTTCCTCAGAATATAAAGCAACTGCTCCAATTGCATCTGATCTCATAAAGCCATCACAGATCTGCTTATTCATCACAATGAATTGCTATCAATTTGCTGAGCAGATGCATGAAGACCAGAGCTGCTTACCAGGACCCCAAGAGGCTGCAATTTCAACAGAGAGGTGTTGCTTTCACATGGTGTGAGTGCTCCAGCCCTCTCCAGGGCATGGATTTTCCTAATTGCTTCCTTCCATGTTGCACCCACTGTAGCACGAGTCTCCACTCTCCCTGTACCACCTATAAACACTCAAATGACTTCTGAAACATTCTGAGGATCAGCCAATAAAAGTGGATCTTCAAACAAAAGATGCACACTTCCATTCATAAAGTACAAAACCTGATCCCACATCAAAACCAGAGTTCAGGACCTTGCATTCACCCACAGGTTTGCTTGTATTCAAGCCCAATAGGTCATGAAGGTATGCCCAAAGTTGATCCCGTCAGATTATAACAGGGTCCATCAACAACTGAACAAGGTTGATTCATGAAGGGATGGTACTTACCATTCCCATGGTGCAGGGTCACCTTTGAATGCAAAGACTTCATCTCCAGATCAACAGCTTCTATATCTTTCCTCAGGATTTTTGCTGCATACAAGGATTGAGATACAAGGATTTAGCATGCACATCAGCAAAATGATGTGAGCCAGAGTTTTGGATTCTGTAACATGACACAAAGAGAACACAGCTGTAATAGGGAGCCACATCTTGCATTCAACCTACCAAAAGAAATCCAGCATATCAAGAAAGAAAAAGTAGAATGTAAGACACACTGGACATCACCTTTGTCTTCTATATCAGGACAGGGCTGATGCTCAGAGTGTTGCAGAATCACATCTACAAGAATAGAAGTGTCTTTAGAGCCTACTGCCACATAACCGGAGCTGCCTGTTGGCTGCACACAAATTTAAGCCCATTGATCTGTTGATTTCTCAAGGATGGTACATAACAGATTACAAACCTACAGACAGATTTTGTCATCAACACCCTCATGCAGACTTTTCAAAGTATTGATAGGGGTTTTCAAAATAGGTTAGTGAGACTCAGATTCAAATATGATATCTACTTTCCAGTCTGTCCCTCTTCCCATGATCTGCTTAGGGTTTTTGATCCTAGTAAGATGGATTACAACTGCACCTTCCAGGGTTGTTTAAGTAAGCATCCTTGGCAAGGAGATATCAAGTATCAACCCACGCCCCTGCTTGTTCGAAAGGCAAAATCTTTCCCAAGAATGATTATCAAGTAAAGAAGTCCTAACCTTAAACCTTCATCTAGGTCTTGCAGAACAGACTTTAGAAGAGGAGGTTATTGATTGGTTAACAAACCCCACCAATTTGTAGGTCAGAAACATTAAGAGAAAGGCAAGAGGTGAAAACTCACCCCAACATTCCACTTTTCTTTTGGTGGTATAGAGGGTGATTGCAACACATCTCCAGTAATCTTCTTGAAGGTGGTGTCTACTGTTGCCTCTTCTTCCAAATAGACGTGACCTATTGCACCAGCTGCATTGCAGTCACCACACACCCCAATTTCAGAAGGGAGGATACAAAGCATTATGCTAGGAAAAGGAACTATTACAACCTGCTGAGCTACAAACCTTGGTATTCTCTTGAACCCTCAACACAGTTCACAGGATACAAAAGTACTACCAATATTTGTTATGTCATACAGCTGACAGCATCTCAACTCCTGGCCAAAATGATGCAATTAAAGTGTCAATTCACTCCCAAGTCCCACTAGCAGAGGCACAAAATCTGAGGTGAAATATTCCATAACCATAGAAGTTTGATACCAACCAGGGACAAGGCGAAAATTGTTGTCAGCACAAAGAGTCATGTAGAACATTTCAGTTGGACCTGGAACCACCTGCCCCCGCAAACCTCAAATCGGTGAATGCATTTCAGAGGGAACATAAACAGAAGCAAGAACACTAGGACACAGTCTTGCCACTATTGCAACTGAGAATGCTTACAGATTACACTGGAAGCTTGAAGGAGATAAGGAAAAATAATGAGCATACCATCTGGGGAAAATGGGAAAAGACACACAAGAACCAGGAGACACTACTGCCTGCTTCAATGAAGAACAACACAAGCATTCAGATAATCGAAAAGTTTTGCTAAAGGTTCCTTGGTATCTCTGGTCAGAATATCACAGCACTTACTGCAAGGAGCACAGCAGGAATGACACCATGGGACCATGGCTTGCCACAGCCTTGAGCTCTCACATCCACACGGGTAAAAATAGCTGCCTCTTTCAATTTGGAGCCATTCTCTCGAGCCAATTCCTGCTCTTGGAAAAGATTAAAAATGTACAAAGGTTAGCAACAAGATGGATGCTAAGTGTGTACCCTGCTCCCCAAAATCCTGAATTAAAGGCCTTGTCTATGTGTTACACCAATGTAGAATGTGCCCACTGCTTGACCTGTGACTTATCCTCAGGCTTGGAGAATAAAGTGACAGAAGACTTTGGATCATGAAAAGATAGTGAGATACTGTTGAAATTAATGTACAAGACCTGGAAAAGCTTGTCCTCCAACAACTGTTTCTGTTTCTGGCATTGCTTGATTTTCTGATCCAACTGGCTTGCATCCTTGGTGACCTGTGTGTTATGTGAGAAAATATTTGAGTAATGCTTCAATCATTCTATGAACAATGCCTACACATGCAGAAAAGTCTCGCTAAAGTATCTCGTCAACAGTGACTAGATTTTCTACCAACCCAATTGCAGGATGAATAGGTATACACACCAAAATGTGCCACTCGAAACAATTTTGGGGGCAGGTGAACCATAATATCTGATGATAAGACAATGAAAGTTAAACAAAAATATGCAGAAGTTGCATTTGGTCACCAAGAGAGATAAGACCTTGACAAGGTTGTCACTTACCACATGATCTGAGAAGCTCCTTTGCAGTATTTCTTTGACCTGCACAGTGAGAAGAGAATCGTTAGCAATTTTGTGACCACCTTGGTATCAATGCCAAGTCTGAAGACCAAAACATTGTTATGAAATTCTCAAGGCCATGATTGATTATTACCTGAGGCAGGCTATGTTTGGACACAAGGTTCAGAAGCAAACTGTACGAGGGAGTAAAAGCAGATGATATTGCTGGAGGACTCTCAGATACAACACTCGCTGCCTCTTTGGGGCCACTTTGAAGACTTTTCAAGAACACCTACATTCCCAACCACTGCCACATTACTGATGTTGGAATATAGGACATGTTTGACACATCTATGCCATGGCTCCATGAGCCATCAACCAGACTCTCATTTCCCTTTCTGTCTTTTCCTTCCACCACAACAGAAGTCACAGGAACTCACCACAGTCCCTTCAGCATCCACACCCCTTCGACCGGCAACATCTTGAAGTTGCCAAAACTCACTGCAACACAAGTTAGGAGACCAGTTAAAGAATCCAAAATAACAGCTCAGTCCAAGGGCTTAACATTCCAGTTAATTCACAGATTGGCTATATTAGCAGCTTATTCCAAGGCACACACCCACAAGCTTCCTTTACATATAGGTAGCTCACAAATTTCTCTGCTATGAATATTTGTCTGCAAACTGGCATTTCTCTTACCCCTGGTTATTTGCTTCCTCTGACATCTGTCAATGGTTTTTATGCTGTGAAGTTTTTTTCACATTGGAGTTCTCAAAACAAATCAATTGAGAGACAACAATGAAAGAGAATATAGTCTGTCGATGGATTTCAAAACTTGCTGAAGCACAGACAATTATCTAGTAGAAGCCCTGGATTATGAATATTCAGAGCAATGGATAAGTACCTGGTAGGAAGTAGTGAGTTACCAGCATGGGTGTTTCTGACAACAGAAGAAATTACTACAGTTCGAACACATATGTGGGTATGTTGCAACAAAGAATCTGTTGCAAACACCAGTTTAATCTGCAATTATTCAATAATCATTATGTCAAAATCATGTCACCCTTGCCATAGCACCTACATAAGTGGGATCCTAAGATTGCTTTCACACACCTGAAAGCAAAAGATTACATCAATCCAGAAAAAATGTCACTGCCTTTTCAGTCAACATTCAACCATAAGGACACATCGTCAGAAGATCCAAATTACTAAACTGAAAATTCTACACATTCAATGCCCAAGAGAGCTACCATGCTACTCAGAACCTGAAAGAAAATCAACCAGTCATCTGTTTTAAACAGAATAGAACCATATTTTAAAACAACCACTTTGCTCATGGTTATGACAAAAATTCACGAGAGAAAGAACTGAAGATGTCAATTACCAAGTCATTTTGTAACAAGTTCCTAAGAAAATTTTGCCAAACAGGCAGCTGTCCCTCATGGTATGCTGTCATTCCTAACAAAACTGCTGCCTCATCTTCCTCCTTCACCTACAGACATAACAACACATCACAGACCCAAACATTGGTTACAAGCAAAATTACCTCACATCACATACATCTGAAGATACATGTAATTAGTATAACACTAATCAGATTGCTTTTGTTGGCATTTCCCTAGAAACTAGCCAAATTGCACTATAGCAACTGATGCAGTTTGGGGTCATCTTAAGTCCTTGCGAAAAGCCAATATCCTAGGGACTCGCCAAGACTCAGGGTCACTTATAGGTAGTCTGTGGGTTCACCACAGATGACAACTAGGTCCAGTAGGACCTTGCTAGACATTACATATTTTGCAACCCAGCTATCATAGGATAAGTGGCAAAACCGGTCATCCTTGGGCCTCTCAGAGTCTGACCACCACTGTATCTTGGCAGCTAGAAAATATCCATCTATGACAAGGAGGCAGTAGCACCAAGGGTGAAGAGACACTGCTAAAGAGCACAATTGTTGTTCTTTTATGTCCTCTACTGACATAGACATTTCCCATCAATGGACTCAGAATTCTCAACCTGCCATGTGTTGCACTCTCTACCCTTAATTTGATATATGGCAGTAAAATAAGATTTTCAAAATGGGAGTTTTGACACTACAATAGCTGTGCAGAGAGAGAATCCACACACCAAAGTTCTGAGGTTAGGATAAGTCTCTAGTAAGTTGTCAAGCTGCACTCTCACACGTGTCACCTCCATTTCTGATAGCAAGCCTGCTGGATATATCTGTCATTTTCCAGCACCAAGAATGAATTATTTGGACCTCAGGCCGAAACTGAAACAGATCAACTAATATAGAAGGCTTATAAGATTCCCAAGACTGAATAACTCATCTATACAAACAACAGGCACAAGAACAGATCAATTATGCAAGATAAACTGCATCACTGCAAACTAAACCTATATTTATAAAAGAGGAGACAAACACAAACAAGAAATCTTGGTTCAAGATCGAGGAATCTAAAATCTGCCTGAGGGAATCTGAAACTGGAGGAAATTTCCAAGCTTCACCCAAATGGTACATCTTTGTGCAAGAAATCTCAACAGCTGCCCACAGTAGAGGGTACACTATCCACAGAAGTCCAACCAAACTGTAAGACGGGGAGAAGAAAAGAAGACAAAAAGACCCCAAAGTAGCAGTCAGTTGCTAACTTTCCAACTGCTAGCTGAGGCAGAATTAGAAGGGGGACAAACAAGTGATTGACCTCCAGGGTTTCATTTGACATGTGAAAGGACAAAAGAAAACATCAAGCTGCTGAATAGAAATGAAGACAACTGGTCATGGGGAGTTTACAAACTCAGCACAAGGCACAGCAGAACTTTCAAATCCACACAATACTCTTCAAAAGACAAGCCTACCTCAGTTGCATCCTTAAGGCCAACATTGCAATTCTCTGGCCGGAAAAAAAAGACAACTGCTGGCAACATCATTTGCTTTTCAAGCCCACACAGCAAATACCTGGCCCATTGCAATCCCCAACTGTCACGTCTGTGAAGTCCAAGCTCTGGGGAAAAATGCCTTGGTCAGATCTAGTAGGCATGTCATCCCATACTACAGCCAGGGACAAAATAAGCACTTAAATAAAAACCATCTCATTGTACATGGACAGTCTATGTATGCTACCAGTAAAACTGTGGTAGACTTCTGTTTGAGGTCTAGAGTTTTGGGTATGTCAGCATTCCAACAGAATTCCATGAGATCTCACGCTAAGGTATATATTTTAGCTCACAGAGTGTGTGATTGCACAACCCAACATTTAAGTCTTATAGTTGGTGTCAATCTTTTATAACTTCCTGCTCTAATCAGCATACTGTCAGGTTGTTCAGCAATAGCTTTTGATAAATGGACCACTCCAAAGGCGTGACTGTTGTAACTTTTCTGCAGATATACCTTAAACTTGGGCGGAAATGGGCTGATGTGAGGAGGCTCCCACCACTGGACTGTATTCTCAATTCCTCAATGCCTTTATTCCCATTTGTCCGATAAGCACTCTGATGCTTAGCCCCATCTATTTTATGAAGTGGATGAAGTCCTGCACAGTGTCCAAACCCCACTGCATTTCATCAGAATACTTCAGTGCTCAATGCCATATCACTAGCTATTCCTGCCAGAGTTGGCCATTGCGCATTGGCAAATTCATCATCCACTTCAAAATGACTTCTCATATTTGACCGCATAAAACCTTATTATCCTATCAAGTTTTAGCTGGTGCTAAAGCAACTTAACACCCTGCCAAGAAAATAAGTGACTACACAGGTCAACTTATGTTTGTGTGCTGCAAAAGAAAAGAAGCATTATAACTGCTCAACAATTGCATCAGTCCACAAATGTACCTAATGGATCACAAAACAGGTAGGTCTTTGGAACTGGCTCCAGTTTGCAAGTCACCTGATCAAGATCAGGCAGATGTTGGCCCAAAAGAATAGCCCCATATCAGTGGATTATAACAAAAAAATTCTCCACAGTACCAAATTTGAAAACCAAGGCTTCAGGACCACACAGGACCAAATCTCACGAAGGTTTCAGATGATGAACAATATCATTAGATTCACGCAAAAACAGATGTTCTTCAAAGCTCTTTCAACTCAGAAGATCATCATCAAATGGCAGAACTTACAAGCTTGCAGGGACCATATATGGAATCCAGCCATGACACCACATTTCCTGCATTTTTAGCTGGTATTGATAATGCTAGCAACTTTATGTTGGATTTTCCTGCCTAACAACCCCCAAGCTCCTGAGTAAGTATCTGAGTTCAAACTGGTTGGATTCAAATACTATGCAGTGTCACATCAAACTGCAACTGTCAAGATGAAAATTATACCAACAACATTGTAGGGAAAAAGGAGTGACATACTTGGTGGCCCACAAGCAGAAGCAATTCTTCCCACATTGGTCCAATGGCTTCATCTCCAAGTGTCTGAAACTTATCAAGGACCACAAGGTCCACAAATCCAAGGAGATGGTCTTTTTCTGTTCCCAGATTGAAAAGTCTTTGACGAACCACACTTAGGAGAGCTTCCACAGTAACCACGATCAATGGAGCATCTTCATGTATTCTATGCCCTCCCCAGAATGCACCCACTCTGCTAATTCCGTACATTTTCTGGAGATAAAAATTGGGTCAGTTACCTGTATACACATGTTTTGTGACTGTAAGAGTACAGTCCTAATCCATCATTTCCATTTCTACTTCAAATTACCAGTGACAATGTGATTTTGCAAAAACACCTGACTTCTGGTTGAATAGACCCATCAAAGAAGACAGACTTCTGCAAATAAAACTGTCCTTTACAGGCAGACTGCCTTCCAGACCACAGAATATAAAAAATTTGCCAACAAGCATCTATTGGTAGCTTAGCTCTTGCCCCCTCTCACTTACATCTGATTCCTCAAGGTGAAGAATGATTGCGATTCATGTATGAACATACCTGGAACTTCTGAAAAAGATGTTGCACCAAGCCCTCAAAGGGTGTCACAACTAGTGCTTTCTTCTCCTGCATTGCAAGTAACCAGTCAAAATTCTAATCTAGTGACTTATGTATGGGTCTAATTTGGCAGCTCTCAACCTGGACCACAAGACACAGAAGGAGGAAAGAACATTTAATACAATCCCAAGATCCAGAAGTGGATCCCACCTAAATCTTGCATGAATCTGACCAAAAAAGTCAGATAAGAAATATCAGCCCAAACAAAGTCAGTAAGAAATTACAAGTAGGTGCAGGAGTCTTTAAGATGGTCACACCTTTGCAAGGGTCTCATAGAGACACAATTCCACAACAGTCGACTTGCCTGCCCCTGTAGGGGCACATACAAGAACTGAGTTCCCATTGTTTACATGTTCCACTGCCTTACTCTGCACAGTACGACATATTTCAGAACCTTGTAAGTTACAATTGTTGAAAGAGCTGCAATTTTACAAGGGGCAATTAACAGTGTAGCAACCACATAACACAATTGAGGTTTTCCAGGGTTGTTCCCAGAGCTCCAAAGCATTTATTACTCCCAGTCCCAGGGGAAACAATCCAAACCCAGCCACTGATAGGCAAGTGGTTGCAAGTACCAACAGTGTAAGTACAGAGATAACAAGGACATATAACCAAACTCTTACTTTTGATGTCACATGGCACTTTCAGATGGCCAAGAAACAAGCTTCCAAACATAAATCAGAAAAATAAATTGTTTGCACTAAGCAGTCACAAACCAGAGTAGGAGTGAGCTTGCATCTGTATACAAATATCATACCTGCCAATCATCAACCGTGAAGGGAAGCACTCCTGTGAAAACTGACTGATCTGGGATTTGCCCTGTCTCCTTAGTCTGCTTAAGAACAGTAAGTGCCTCTTCAAACTTTTGGTCAACAATCAGTTGCCGAATTTCTTCAGCCAACAGCATTTTCCCACCATTGCCAGAACCAAACTTCTCCCCATTCCATACAAAATTACCTCTATTATCTGAGGTTCCATCAGACAATCTGAAACCTGATGGTGTATCAGATGTGTCCTCTAGTGGACGCCTGTTTGCTCTTCTCTCAGACCTCTGTCTCAAAAATTGAGCACCCAAAGTGCTCCTTCTTTCTTCATATGCTTGATTCTCACTAGAAACAAGACTTCTATCATCTCTTTCAGTATTCATAGCACCATCATTTTCATGGCCATCAATAGGGGCTGCTTCAGTGCTCTTGTTAGTACTATCAGAGAGAGATTTTTGGTTGAAGATACTATCCCATCTTTCACTCTTGCTCCAGTCCTGTAGCAGGTTTGCCAAGGACCGTGGACCATGTGAGGTGCCACCCTTGGCCTCGTTGGCAATAGGGCTCTTCCAAAACCTGGACACATTGTTTCGGTTTAATGGACCACCACTAAAAATTTGATTCACTGGAGCAGCCCGAGGTCCAAATCTTTTTTGAGAACTGAGCTCACCAGTTGCCCTCTGAATAAGCTCCTGCCTCCACGAGCTTGACCCTGATGGTTCTCCATTGGAGGTTTCAGTGCTCACAACTCCATCCTTTCTCCATTTCTTTGTCACTAACAGACTGTCTTGGGCACTTTCTACAGTTGAGGTCGCACCAGTCCTGGAACCAATTTTTGTTTCTTTAAAAGAAGCCTTATGGGGACCCAAAGCCTGTGCAAATGTGTCTTGGGCCTTCTCTTCAAATTTGTGGTTGAGATTTGAGGAAGAATCAACCCTAAAGAACACCCTCTTGAAATTAGGAGATGCAATCCTCTAAGGCAATTCTAGTCAATACATAATGCACACTATTGGATACATCCATCTTCTTCAGCATATGTGTAATCAAGGCTTTAAGTTTAGGGTTTTAGAGTGCAACAGTCTGCTGTACTGTGCTAGGAGCCCTGATCCAATACCCAACAGCAATCTGTACATTATGAATGGACACAGATGGATCAATGATTGATAGTTCCAATGTCAAACAGCTGACCACAAAGTTAACAAAGATTCTGTGTGCACCAACCCTGAGCAAACATGCAACAAATCAATCATCCTGGATCTCAAAAGCAAAGACATTGTTTTCAAAAGCAAGGTGGACTTCTGCAATGAACTCAGTCTACCTGTTATGAGAGGCTCTTGAAGGTGGTCGCAGAAACTCATTGTCCTCACCCAAAAAAATGTCAATCTTGACTTTTTCTGTCGTGCTGTCTTCTAAAAGTGAGCTTCTCAATCGAATGTTATTTCTTGCAATGCCACCAGAAGACTTCTTCACAGCCACTGACCGTGTACTCTCTTTCTGGCCCCCAGAATTCTGCTTGGGAGTTTGTGTATATTCTTGTAGAGACTGTGTCACATTTTCCTCTCCTACTCTAATTCCATCTGGGCTATCCTCACACAACTTCTGTACAGCTTGCTTATTATATTTGGGAAAATCCTCAAAGTCCTGTAGTGCCTGAACTGCATTCTCTTCCATCTGTAACAAATGGCGTAAAACAACTGGACTATCAAATCCATAATGCTTCTTGCCATGAATACGTACTGAGCCATCTAAACTGGATTGTTCAAGTGCCAGAGCCCAGGCCTTTGCAGGACTATCTGCCACAGCAGGCTCCTTTCCCACTTCCCCCACCTACCCAGTACAACCAAAACCATGTCAATTTTCTCAAGTTGGACTTCTCGAAGCTGTCTTCCACAAGACATATCCTTGTTTCATTTCCGTTCCAGGAGAGGAGGCTGAAATTTTACTACTTTCATTGTTCGTGCATCTGCATGATAAATCACTACATTGGGTGGGAATCTGCTCTGCATACAAAGGTCCAATGAGGTAAAAGTTGTGAATTTCTATCTAGAAACAGGACATGTGGGACATGTGTGCAGCCCATAGTATCCAGGAAACTTTACATGGCACATGTGGAATTGGAAAAGAATTGACAGAGAATCACCAGAAATACAGGTCCATCCTGCCCTTCTTCAATGGACTGACGAAACAGAAGGCCCTTGTAGGCTTTGAGGGCTGTATAACCCACTGGATATGGATGTCTATGCAAACTCCGACTGTCCCAACAAACACCATCAGAACCTTGATTCCAGACTCAAAGTGAGTCCTAACAATCTGACAGATGCAAAGTTAATTTTATGTTGTCAAGTTATGCCTTGAATGCATATCAACTTCAAACCACGGTGCCACGGAAACCTGTTAACAAGTAAGGCCAATAAATGACCTATTTCTGATACATGCCCTCCATGTGAGCAGAGTGAGTACTAACCAGGCCTGTATCTGTCTTTCATTCACACTGAGACAGCATTACCAATGAGTAACAAGAGGTGGGTGAGTATATCCCCTCCCATACAAATCACAAGATCATGGGGAGCTTTGGACCCATGGTTGGATTCCTTGTGTCTTAAACCCTAAACCCCCCTGGACTCATCAAATTGCAGGCTCCAGCACTGGAGTTTTCTGCTCCACCGAAAGATCATGCAACGAAGAAGCTAGAATTTTCAAGCTGCTTATACTGTTCTATTCTCTCAAAAAGTAGAGAGTGCAACGGTGTGGTTTTGGGGGGGGGTGGGTGGGGGAACATCACCTGTCGCTCCAGTACTTGTCTTCCCCTGCGCCCTTGTATAAGAATCCCAAGCTCTCCACGGTGATGGCTCCTGTCAACCTCAAAGGTAACACTGCTTCTGCGAGATTGCTGTCCTTTGGAGCTGCATCGCTTCTACTTTTCCGCGCTGTGACATCACCTGGGAACCAGCCCATGTCGACCCATTATGCCAACCCTAAGGAGCTTGCACTTCACATGCGCTCTGCATTGTGTTCTAAAGTTTGGAGATAACACAGAAACAGTAAAAAAATGAATCTGCAGAAGCATATGAATCCACACGCCCAGCATCAAATGAGAGCGTTTTAGATGCAAAATCTAGTAACCCGCTGCTACGCGGTCGCTCGCCTGCAGGCAGTAGACAAACAAAACAAAAATAGAGAGACCTAAAGATGCCCTGAAGTCTTTACTCCCCACAGCAGCAGCCGCCTCCACAATCTTCACGTTCCGAGGCTCAGCAACGGCGGAATTGCAACCGAAGCCACACAGGAAAGGTGTTCTTCCCGCACGGTATTTCCCACCCTGCCACCACAGCCGCCCAACTCTCTCTGACCTACAACGCCTCGGGTCTGCCCATACGACATCAAAAGCCTCAGCATTATTAATCAATCCGCCGCTCAATCTTTTGTGTGCATCTATCCTGCCTACAGTAGTGTTTCTAACTTGACTCAACGTCACTACTCTTTCCCCACTGAAACCAGTTCTCTTGTAGCCCAGTCTCTTGTATGATGATGATGACGACGGCGTCGAAGGCCCCCCCACCTGTTCCCAAAACGACTCTAGTTTTAGTCTACCGGGCTTTGCTCTTCCGTGACCCATACTCAGTTGTCTCGCATGCAACAAGAAGGTAAGCCTATCATTTTCAGACACAGTTCTGCTGTGCATGAAAACACTGCCCCCGGTGAAGCAAGCCAAATTGGCCGATTCCATTTTCAGCCTTGCTCGCTGAGGGCTTCTTCTCCCTTCTCAACTGCTGCTACTCCACATTTCTGCAGCTCCTTGTCACAAGCCCTCTTCTTTGCGGTACAAGGGGACATGTATCCACGTGAGCCAAGCTCAAACTTCTCCACCCTAGCTAGTGGGTCGTCGGACTTCAAGCGACTGTTTTTCACCGCAACAACTTCAATACTTGAATGGAGCACATCTTCCAAAATCTCCAGTTTCTTTTCTTTCACTTGAAGCTATGAGCTGCTGCAGCAGCAGACCGGCATACAAACCTCAGCTCTGTAGTAGCCAGCCAAAGTGGCGATGATCTACAGGAAGATTTAGCCAAATTTGGCTACAAGCTAAATATGAAAGCAAAAACATTTGTTACACATCGTTCTTTTTTTGGCCTAGGTACCTACTACTTCAAGCACATATTAGAAATTTGTCGATTTTTCTTAAATTTTGATCAACATTTGGCTATTGAAAACCTCAAGGAATGGTTGTTTTTAGCACTTGTAGTTTTTACTATAACTTTCTGGGTAGGGTATAATATATAGCCCATCCCCCCCCCCAAAAAAAAAAGGCTACTTAGCATCTGCGCAAGTACTGAGCTGCATTACTATTTCAGTCTACCAATAAGGCCCGATTTGCTGGATTTGGGTTGAACATTGGGCCTGACTCCTAGTGTAAAGCGGGCCTAACTTCCCACACTTTAGCCTATCCTTGTAGCTAACCTCGGCCACTGCAACAGCGACACAGTAAATGGAATCGGCCAAGCAGCATGGTTTCAAGCTCGCCCCCACCCACACAGATAGGCTATGTTTGATGAAGCCCAACTCCATCACCACGACGCCTTGTAACAGGCGGTCGTCACTTGCGTCCTTCTTGGATCTTAGGCACACATGCAAGCAAAAGGATCTGCCGACTTTTCATCTACAAAAGCACAATTGGTCGTGTTGACAATTAGTCGACGAGGCTGCAACTTCGTCAAGTGGATGTGTGTTTAGTAAATGATAACCCTGCCGACGACGGTTAGAGGGGCAGATTGATGAGAGAGACCCAGTTCCTTCCGCTCCTCCCCCCATCATCACAAAATCGCAGGGACCATGATGGTTGTTCGTAGACATGAGAGGTCCAAAGACAAAAAGTGAATGAGCCTGCTGCAGTGACTGACTTTGACACTGTCTGTCTCGTTGGGCAGGTCACAACCAGCGTTGGGCGGGTATCAGAAGAACCGGTCAAAGGCTTGAACTGTTTCTCCCCTTAATGATATACCCTGCTTGAAACCCGCCCCTCCACTTCTCATTCATTGGCTTGAGAACCAGCCATTTCAAAATGTCAATTTGTAACTATAAATCAGTTGTAATCAACACGTTTGACTAAAAATCCAATCCATTAGTTGCATAAATGAAATGAAATTGTGCCCACCATTATTTAATCACAAATGATGACCCACAATCCACATGAATGATATGTGCAATCAACATATGTGGTCTCTCTCATCCCTTCACCATTTGCATGCAATTTGCAACTAATATCCATTTTTTCATCCAAAATATAACCCATTCACATATTAGCACTTGGTACAATCAAAATTTCCCACTTTGCATAATCAAAATATGCCATGCAGGAATAAAAAATAATTCAAATTTCAATTTACTTAAGTAGGTAGGTAGATCAATATGTAGGTAAGTTGTTAAGTAGAAGACCTAAAAGGTGCATAGATAGTACATAGGTCAATAACTAGATAGGTAAATATGGTGGTAGGTAAGGAGTAGATAGGGAAGTAATTTTTTTAATGTAACTTTATGTTTAACCTTTCGGGTCAAGCTTTTTTCTTGGTTCATCCCAAATTACATGTTCCTTTTAGTCTTGTTTTTGTGCTTTTAATGTTTCAAGTGCACCTCCTTATATAGTCTACAAGATTGATGTGTGTTTTCAATGTTTCAAGTGCAACTCTTTATATAGTCTACAGGATTGAAATGGAGAAAGATAAATTTGAGATAAATTTTATACGTAAAGCCTAATTGCAAAATAATTGTGAATAAAAGATTTTGTCCCATATCTTTTGTCTTCTTTTTAATATTGCAAACTATATAACTACATGTACATAATAAACTTTAAAGCCCAAATTAAAATAAAATCCTTCCAAAAAATGATCTACCTACCTACCTAACCTATCGATTTACTTTCGTAACCTACCAACCTAATTAAACACATGTGCACACACACACATAATTAACCTAATTAATTTAAAATATCACCTACCAACTAATACCTAACCTAACCTTCAACCTATTAACCTAACTTATTACCTATTAACTAAATTACTTTATCAATTAAAACAATCTATGTTTCATGCAAGTTGGGCCCACATGGCATTTATGTTTAAACCTAGGTTAAGCCTTACTTAAACATTTGTTAGATAAAAATTTCATTAAATTTTGGCTAAATTTTTAAATCGCTAAACATTAATAAAAATTGGCTAAATTAAAATTTGACTAAACAAGTTAATTAAACATTGGCTAAAAAATTTTACTAAATATTTATTAAGTTAAAAGCTGGTTAAACATATGTTAAACCTTGGCTAGACTAAACCTTGGTTAAAAATTAGGTAAAATTTTGTTAA